>OGOO01000020.1_pt1 | contig 182236 bp, 263 predicted proteins | sample 1552651 | NCBI WGS metagenome assembly OGOO01 (sample SAMEA2580118, study PRJEB22360) | human gut metagenome | biome: human gut; feature: human-associated habitat; material: faeces | place: Denmark | collected 2008/2010 | reverse complement strand
TTCGAGATAGGAATTTATATTGTTTAGATGAATCTAGAATAGATGTACTAAATCCTGAGTATTGGTATTTCGTTGGATTCTTTGCGGCTGATGGTAACGTTCATCTTACTAATAGTGGATCTGAAATAATCCAGTTTACTCAAAAGGATAAAGAGCCTTTGGAAGATATAAAGGCGATACTAAATTATTCTGGAGATATTAAAAAATATGCTAAGTCCGGAGGTGTTTATTTTCTTGGAATTACCAATAAGAAACTTGTTCAATCATTAAAAGATATTTTTGGAGAGGTTTATAATAAGACTCCAACCTTAAAATTTCCTAACATTCCTAACATAGACTGTTTAAGTATGTTTCTAAGAGGATTTTGGGATGGAGATGGCTGTTTTACAACTTCTGGAAAATATAGACATTATATTGCGGAAGCTTATTGTGAGTCTATGGAATTTATAAGTAAACTGTCTGAGGTATTAATGGAGAACGATATTAAGATGAATATTTACGCAGATAATAAGCATTTTTCTATCAATTCTAAGGAGGATGTTTCAAAATTCGTAGATCTCTTATATAGATATGATGTTCCCTACGGACTTCCTAGAAAGAGAGCACTGGCGATGCTACACAATTATTATACTACACATAACAGATAATGATATAGTCCGATACTCCTTGGAAACGAGGAGAGTTAATGATAAAGAGCCTTAACATAACAAATGCAAAATCTTCCACACGATCCAGAAACTAGAGCGTGTTTTACAGCAGAGAAAGGCAATAAATGGATTAGTTGTGATTACTCCGGACAGGAATCTTGTATTATAGCATCTGTATCTAAGGATGAAGCTATGATAAGAGAACTCAGTAAACCAAAGGGAGATATTCATAGTTTGGTAGCTTATATGAGCTATCCCGATATTATTCCTAGAGATACAGAAATAGAAGATATTAAGAAATTATATCATTCTGCTAGACAAGACGCTAAGGGGGTGGAATTTGCTATAAATTATGGTGGTGATGCTAATACTATTGCAAATAATAAAGGAATTCCATTAAAAGAAGCTCAGAAAATTTATGATGATTTTATGAGAGGTTTCTCTGGACTCAAAAACTATCAAGATTACTGTAGAAAGGTTGTAATGAGAGATGGATATATTCTGATGAATCCCGTTTTAGGACACCGAGCCCATATATTTGACGCCCCTTGGCTAAGGAAAATGATGCAAAAGTTTAAAGAAGAGGGATTCTGGGAATATTACAGAGAAATGAAACGAGATTCTCCAAGTTGCGAGACTGTACAAAATGTGAAAAAGTTTTTCACTAGAAAATCTAGTTCTGAAAAGCAAAGTATCAATTATCGGATACAGAATCGTGGAGCTTGCTGCTTCAAATTAGCATCTATTCTATTCTTTAATTGGATAGTAGAGAATAATTACCAAAATATAGTCAAAATGTGCGCCCCTGTTCACGATGAATGGAACATTGAGGCTCCAGAGGATATAGCAGAAGAGGTGGCTAGAGTTTTGGTAGACTGTATGATTAAGGGAGGAAAACCATTCTGTCCTAATGTATTCCTAGGAGCAGATCTGGCTAGGATGTATACCTGTATAAAGGATTATTACATTAATGATATACTAATAATGGAAAAAGGAGATATCATTGATGTATTAGGAAACCTTCTAACTAATATAACAAAGAATAAGGAGTATGATATATCTGGGAGAAGAGATTATGAGGAGTGCTTAAAGAACGATGGTCCTCTTCCAGACTATTGGGTTCATTAACCAATACACAAAAATATAACGCAAAAGAATTATGAAAAAGCTTGTAAGTTTGTTAACAACTGTTATAATTTTAAGTTCCTGCGCTGATAGTAAAACTTTCGAAAGAGCTGATGGGACTAAGTTTGTAGCCCAACCATATGGTTGGGCAAACTATCAAACCAGAAAGGTTGATGGTGTAAAGTACGAGGTATGCTTTGGAAATGTAGCATGGAGTGTTGTAGGACTTGAAACTATAATCGTTCCATTATGGTTGACTGGCTGGGAATTATATGAACCAGTATCCTTTGTTGAACCAAATATTAAGTAATTATGGAAATAGAATTTACAACAACAGAATTAATTACAGATGAAGATATTCTAAATGCGTTTGGAGAATCTATTCACATTAACGAAGGAGAGTTTAGGGTAGATCCTTTTATTGATTGTCTAAAGGACAGAGCAGAAGTAACGGATCTTTGTATTACTGAAAAATCTAAGAAAGAATTACTGCAGCATCTTAAAGAATTAATAATTAAATTAGCAAATGAATTATGAGCAGTTACTTAACCATATATGGTATTCCTAAAAATGAAGATAAGCCTATAGATATTGTTAGTTTCAGTCGTTCACATTGTGTGTATAGTGCAATATGTGATAATGTCGATGTAGCATGGGCTGGAGATAATGAAGTTTATACTACCCTAAATACCTCCGACTTAGATAGAGTTATTTATAACTTAGAAGAAGATATAAAGTCTTCTAACCAAAGACTAACTATGTACGAGAAGTATGTTTCGAATAATTCAGAATATATCGAAGACATTATATCGCTAAAAGAATATATAGAAGAACTTACTACTAGCAAAAATTACTGTGAATTCATACAGTATATTGTATCACAGGCAGACTTAGGACTTTCTGGTTTTAGTCAAATTTGTTGTAATGTAGACTGATATGAAATTTAAGCTAGAGTTTATATTTAATATTTCTGATAGTTCGCTGTTGATAGATGCTAACGATGGTAGACCTGAGGAATATACAAGTTTAAAAGATGTACCAGAGGATGCTCTAATGGAAGTAGTACACAATTATCTAGATGGAATTATAGAAGAGATAACTTATGATCAAATAACTATCAAAAAATTATGAAAAGGTTTTTAATTCACGTTAGTACAAACTGGTGCGGAATGGACGATACATTCCGCGCTGTCGCAGATAATAAATTTAGTCTATACGATATAGGAGAACAGCTGGCCTACGATAATTTTGATTCCTATGGTTGTTATACTCTTATAGCCGAAGAATGGGGCTACGATCCAGATGAGATGGAGGAAGCAGATTGGGACGAGCTGTGGAAAAACGCTGAGGAGGCCGATTATTACAGCTTTTATATAGAAGAATTTGAGGGAGATGAAGAAGAATGGGAAGATTACGGTGGAGAAGTCTACGGAGAAAACTAAATTCTATAATAGAATGGGTTTGAGGCTGATTATTTTGGAAAAGATTGTTCTAGAAGAGTGTTTGTCTAAATATGAATAAGTTCGGAAAATACAGAAGTGTTGATAACCGTTACTGGGCAGTTCCTATTAAGTATTGTCCAGAAATAGAAAATTCTAAAACCTACTCCTATGAAACATCTAATTATGACACTGATTCATTGATGGAAGCAATCAGATCTGGTAGGAACTTGTCTAATTACTCTTTTAAGAAGCTGTGTAAAGAGAAGAAGCTAGATTTTGTGATAATGGATTCTATGGGAAAGAATCTAGTATGTGCTTGGAGAAATAATAAAACCTGCAGGGTTGGAATGCCATTCCTTTGTAGGAAGACTACAAGAAATGGTAAACTGGGATTTATGTATAAGGATAAATTTTACAGCCTAGAAACTGGGTATGGCTGGGTACTTTAAATATTGTATATGGAAGAAACAAGAAAATTAATTTTATGCCGAGGTATTCAAGGTAGTGGTAAAACTACATGGGCTAAACAATGGGTACTTGAAGACCCTGAACATAGAGTAAGATTCAACAATGATGACATCAGAAATATGTTAGGTAAGTATTGGGTTCCCAGTAGAGAAGGTCTTATAAAAGACCTAAAAGGTCTATTCCTATGGGAAGCTATGTCCTATGGTTTTGATATTGTTATTGATAATATGAATCTCAATCCCAAGGAATTAGAGTACTATAATAGAGTGCTTGATGATTGGAACAATCCTAAAGGAATAGTACCTGCTGTGGTTAGACCAAAGTATGACCTTGAGTTTAAAGACTTCTGGACTCCTGTTGAAGAATGTATCCGCCGAGATGCATCTCGACCAAATCCCATAGGAGAAAAAGTTATTAAAGACACGTGGAAGCGTTACAGAAACTTTATCATTCATGAAGATATTATGGCAATGAAAGCTAAGGCAAGTCAACAAAACGAGAATTTGCCAATAGCTATTATATGTGACATGGATGCTACTCTATGTTTAAATACCAGTGGTCGCCCCTTTTATGGAGAAGGTGCTGCTGAGGGTATGGAAAAAGACGAACCTGTCAATGAAATAATTAGTTTGGTAAGGGCTTATTGTAATTTCCATAATGCGGAGTTAATTATTCTCACTGGCAGAGAAGATACTCCAGAATCTCGTGCGGCAACAGAAAAGTGGTTAGATGCTCATTTCTTGTATCCTAACACACTTCTTATGCGTCCAAAGGGAGATTACTCTGCTGGCCCTGATTGTAAGAAAAAGTTATATGAACAATATATAAAGGATAAATATTATATTCCTATTGTACTTGAAGATAGTACAAAATGTGTGAGAATGTGGAGAGAACAAGGGCTTATCTGTTTACAGCCCAACGAGGGGAAATTCTAATGGGGTTTGCTATTGTATTAATAATGTGTTTCCTTTTATCCTACTATACTTTTAAAGAATACAAATGAAATTATTACAGAGAATAAAAAATTTATTTTTATCAGATGATAAAATATCTGACGGATACCATACATTTGATGAACTTTACCATTATAGAATGCTGTACAATGCAGCATTCTTTAACAGCTTAGGAGGTAAATATGAGGTTCACAAATCTTATAGACACGCAAATGGAGAGTTATGTTTTGGGGGAGGATGGTTTATAGTTATGGCTTATCTTCCCACCGGTCAAATAAGTAATCATTACAGAATAGAGGATTGGAATCTGTTTAATATTCCCGAAAGATGGAAAGCAGATGAATGGGATGGGCATACTCCTGTAGAAGCAGCTAACAGATTATACAAGTTTTGTTTACAATGTAATAAATAATGCTGGTAGGACAATTAGTTGAAATTCTCAAACAATTTGATCAGGATAGAATAGTAGTAATACACACTCTTAAAGGTGAGAATACAGAAGTAAATGGCTATTTTATACAAAAAGATTTAGATGATCAAAATTTCTATTTAACAGATTTGAATGTAATTCCTGAATCCTAATTATTATGACAAAATTTAAACTATACGAGGATATATTATCCCGTTTTTGGAACAGGTACTTCTATGATGTAGAAGCTAATACTATAGAGGAGGCAGTTGAGAAAGTTAGGTGTGGAGAGGTTGATTGCTATGATTCTGAACAAATCTATGAGGTTATTAATGAGTTAGATCCAGTAGATAATAATGGAAGTCCTACTAGAGAGATTTACAATGATAAGGATGAACTTATGTGGCATAATGCTGAACTGGTTAACAGAGGAGAAATTATTACTCAGAGTGTAAGAAGCATTTCCGAGAATTTATCACTAATTATGGAAGGTGAACCAGAATCGTTTATAGGCGGAGATATAGCACTCTCTACTGTCATAAAGGTAATGGAAAGTCTTGGATGGAAGTTATGTACTTATGACGGATTTGATACTAATGGCTGGGACATAGACTATTGGCTTTATTTCATAAATGATGAAAAGAATTTTAGCTATAAGGTTAGTGGAAATGTATACTTCGGAAGTATTAAAATAGAAAAATGTGAAAAACATTATGAAAGACGAATTAGGGGATAGAATGAAGTCTTATTATGAGAATCGTTCTAAAATATTCTTAATAAGACGTACTCCAGTTATAATAAGACTGGATGGAAAGGCATTTCATACTTTTACAAAGGGTTTTAATAAACCGTTTGATGAAGTTATGTGCAGTGCTATGCAAGAAACTATGAAGTATCTATGTGAGAATATTCAGGGATGTGTTTTAGGATATACACAGTCTGACGAAATTACTTTAGTACTTATTGACTATCAGAAACTTACCACTGATGCTTGGTTTGATTATAACGTCCAGAAGATATGTAGTGTAGCAGCATCTATGGCAACTCTTATTTTTAACAGAAGATTTCAAGAGCAAATCGTAGAGCTTTCTTATAATGGAAAGTTAGACGATGATGAGTTAACTAGCTCATATAAGCGTTCTCTTAAGACTGGAGCAATGTTTGATGCCAGATGCTTTAACATTCCAAAAGAGGAAGTAACTAATTGTATCCTATGGAGACAGCAGGATGCTACGAGGAACAGCATTTCTTCAGCTGGGCAGGCACATTTCTCTCACAAACAGTTGGAAGGTCTAAACTCTAATCAAATTCAAGAGTTACTATTTCAGGAGAAAGGAATTAACTGGAATGATTATCCTACTAAGTTTAAAAGAGGAAGCTGCTGTATAAAGAAATATCACCAAACTATGAACCAAACTTTGAAAGGTTATTGGTTTATTGATAATGAGATTCCGATCTTTAAGGGAGAGGATAGAGAGTATATTGAAAAACTTATATCATGAGTAGGACTTATAAGGAACATCATCCTACTGCACACAATCCGAAGAATAGAATCCCTACTCCATACCTTGATAAAGAGGGAAAGGTAGAACGTAGAAGAAAAAGAAGAGCTTATGGTTCCCAAGGATGGGGGAGGTGAAATCTATTTCAAAAAATACGGAGAAATAATGATGGATGTGGTAGATAAGAAAAAAGCAAGGCGTGAGGCTAAAAAACATATAGAAAATGAATTACAGGATCAATTATAATGTAGTCTTGTATAGTGAGACACTCTATGATAAAGAGATTATAGTTAAGAATAAAAATAATGAGTTGATAGCTAAGTGCTCACTTGAAGACTATCTTAAAAGGAAGTATGGGGATTCATTCAGACAGCTTATTATAATTAAATGTATTCCTGACTACTTTGGAGGTACCAATATATTTAATGACTTATTTTATGGTAGACAATTTTAAGTATTTAGCTAATCTATTTGATGGATTAGTAGATAAGGATGATTTTTATTTCATTCAAATAATTCAAAGAAAGAAAGATGGGGTAGAACTCCCATCCTATACGTCTGGTGCTAGAACTATTAGAAGCTTCTACTTTTTTACAAAGGAGGAATTTCTGAGACAAGAGCCATACATAAAGGACTTGTGTAATAGTAATAATGCTAGAGCTTATTTTTGGATTAATCCTCGAAATACTCTTGATATAGCTTGCGAGTCTATTAAACAATTTGCAGATTTGATTAAGAATGGAAATACTAGGCAGGGCATAGCTGTATATGACAGGGCTACTGGTGCCAGTAGAAGTTCTAATTATAAAAAGTTGTGGATTGTTGATATAGACTCTAAAGACGACGAATATAGGAATAGGATAATATCTCTAATTAATGAATGTAGAGGAGCAGAGGGAGATAGGATTAAGCATATAATTCCCACTGTTAATGGTTATCACCTTATATCTAATGGATTTGATAGACAACAATTTTCTCAGAAGTTGGCATTATATCAACTAGACCAGATTGATATACACGATAATAATCCTACCCTATTATATTATAAAACTTTATGTTAGAATTTATCGTAATTCTCATACTAATTATAACTAGCCCAATCTGGATAGCTATTATAGCCGCAGGATTGTGTTTCTTTGCAGTAACGCTATGTTATATCACCGCTATGATATGTATGGCGCTTATAATTATATTAAGTAAAATTTTTAATAAACTAAGAAGATGAAAACCTATACGTATTATATAGAATCTAAGAAAAGATGTGCAGAAACAGTTACTATAGAAGCTCCAAGTGAGGAGGAAGCTAACAGATGTCAGAATGGAATAGTAGCAATGCTTAGTACATGAATCTTGAGGATAGAATAATGGAAGAGGCAAGCAAGGGTAATTACAATAAGGTATATGCCCTTGCCTTACTCTATTTATGTAAGAAATATAAAGAAGGAATATGAAACTTGTAGAAATTAAACTCTACCTCATAAGCTATATTGGTAAGCTTGGGTTTGAAAATACAGTGTTTATAGAGGCCAACAGTATCTCTGAGGCTGAAAAGCTATTCAATGAGAATTTTCACAAACGCAAACTGACTGGAGTCAGACAGTATGGTATAAGAGCCTTGAAAAAGACTGCTGGTTAAAAAAAAAGAAAGAAAATGGATAATTTTAAAGTTTCCTTGGTCAGGTACATGTGCCCAATCTGCGGAGGAGTAGCTGAAGAGGTAATTGTGGCAAACACTCGCCTTACAAAGAAAGCTGCTTCTGAAGTAGAGGAGTTAGATGGAAAGGCTGTAGGATTTTCTGACCATGCCTGCAAAAAGTGTTCTGAATATAAAGACAAAGTTGTGTTCTTTATTGGAATAGATCTAGAGAAATCCTCTGGTGAAGAAGTATATAGAACAGGACAAATTGTTGGAATAAAAGATGATTCTCTCTTGGTTTTACATTGTAAGGAATATATACGTTCTTTAGAGGACGGAACCAGATTTTGCTTTATTGATAAATTAGTGGGTGAGGAAATAGGATTATGGCAGTGACAGATAATGATATGCTAAATAATCAGTCATTCCCAGAAGGTCAATCTAATAGACTAAAGATATTAATGATTCTAGAAGAACTTGATAAGTTTAAAGATAGGGCAGAAATAGCAAGAATTAATGCTGGAACAGATACAGCCTATCAATACTGGGGAGGATATAGAATGGGAATAATAGATGCAATTAATGTAATAAAACATAAATTTAATGAAATTAATTAGTAAGGAAGAGCTAGCCGACCTAATACGAGCTAGTATTAAACTTGGTTATTTAGAAGCTGGAGGAGTTGATAATTGGACATGGTACGATGAAGCTCTAACTGAGTATAATGAAGATGACCTAGACGATGACACATTAACTAGTGAATATAAAGACGCATGAGAACAGTAGCCCAGAAGGTATTTCAGGTTGCCTATCGCACGAAGAACCAAGGAATTGAAGGCTGGATATTAGTTGAAGCTGACGACTTCATAGAAGCCTTAGATGTGTTTAAGAGTCATTTTAAAGACTACGAAGTAACCGAAATTAGAAAATTCCGAGATATTATTAAACCACTTACTAAAACTATCACAGTAGAACTATGAAATTAGTTAGACCTTCGTTTGAAATTTTAGAACAGAAACCAAAAGCTATTGCTATTCCTGATGATATGGAAATAGGCCCACGTATGGTAAGAGAAGAACTTCTAAGTTCTGTGTATAGACAAATAGAAATAGCTGGAAGAATCTGTTACAAATCTGAAGATAAAATTACAGATACGTCTGCCAAGTCATTTGTGGATAGAATGGTTAAGTCGGGCCATGGTACTGTGTTAGAACATGGTACTGTGTATCTTAATTTTACTGATAATATAGTAGAAGCAAGAAAGAGGTACATTAGAAATTTTTACTCTAAAGTGTATAAAAATACATTGAAGGAGGACTGGAAATATCCTCACCTCTATGTTGTAACTAATTATAGAGTATTAGTAGAGAATGGTTGGCTTGAGGACTTACAATATATCTGTAAACCTACAGAGTATCATGAAAAGAGAATTACCGTAAAGTTTGTATGTGATAGAGGTGTATTACAGGAGTTTAGAACTCACAGGGTATTCTCTAAAGACGACGATGATAATTATATTTGTGATGTGGGTAACTTCTCAGCTTGTGCCGAAAGCACTCGTTATTGTAATTATAGCAAGGATAAGTTTGGCAATGAATGCACATTCATATATCCTAATTGGTTCAATAAGTACTTTGAAGATAATTACTCAAATCTTAATATTAGAGATTGGCAGACAGGATTAGACATAGCTTGTGCAGAAACTAACTGGATATATGCTGTGTTATATGCAGAAAAAGCCTACTTTAGTAGTATAAGTAACGGGATGAAACCTCAACAAGCAAGGACAGTATTACCTAATTCTTTAAAAACAGAATTAGTAATGACAGGGTTTGTATCTGATTGGAAACATTTCTTTAGACTTAGAGTGGAGAGATTGGCAAAGAGTAAACCACACCCTCAGGCAAGCGAACTTGCAACTCCCTTATACGAAGAGTTTGTTGCTAGAGGTTATATAGATAGTTTAGAATAAACTCTTATAAAGAGACAAACTATGATAATTGCTAGAGAACTCGTAGATGAGCTAAAGAAAATAAAAGACTTTGATATTACCTATAAATCGGATGATAATGATTCCGGAGAAATATACATTGACTATAATGGTATGATCTTTGCTCTAGAACATTTTATATGGGAAGGTAAGTTTTGTCTTTCTGGGATGCTATGCAGTATTACATATAAGGGGGAAACATATTATGACGATGTTCTCCCATATTATTTTAATGTAGATTACAATTCTGATATGTATAGCAGAGTGGATGAATTAGCAAGTCAAGTAGAAAATGATATTAGAGAGTGTAGTTTTAAGGGGAAGCTACGTAGATTAATTAATGTAGTCGATTCGATATATGAGGATTTTAATGAATCTGAGGTAAAATTTATTAAATACATACTACAATGAAATATAATATTTGTTTTACATTAGGAGACCCATCTGGTGATGGGCACGCTAATACATCAGAATACCATATAGTAGCTACTCACTCTGTTGAGGAGATTACTAATGCTTATAAGAAAACTACGGAATTGTTGGGATTTGATTTTGTAAAAGAAGTAGGATCGGAATACGAAGCAGATGGATGGATTCCACAGGAGTATACAAAGAAGCTATTAGAACTTAACATAATAGACGACGAGTATATAACCACTGAGGATAGACAATATGGTCCTCCTGCTGGATGTTACTGGTTTGACTATGCAGAGGATGAATTCCTTGAAGTATTCTTCAATATAGTAAGATACTCCCTTCCAGACTTTGAATGGACTTCTAGAGATTTGGAAGAAGATACTCTATATCTTCTAGAGGGAGCAGCTTACGGGTTTGCATATCATGGCGAGTAAAAGAATACCAAGGAAAGTAAAGAAGGCTCTAAAGTATGTGTATTTATTGCCGAGGAGAAATGGTAATATGATACAGTATGGTGGAGTAGGCATAATTGGAAATAGATCGAAGTGGAAGCGCAAAGCTGCCAAGGTGTTGCGTGCACGAGACTATAGAAAAATGTTAGATATGATGACTAGTAGATTAAAAGATTTATATTCCTCAATGCCATATTCGAAACCTGATATTATTGAATCAGATCTTTTCGAATGGGAGGTAGTTATTGAATAAACAACATTATGGAAAATATCTTAAATATTTTTGGTAAGAAAGCGGTAAAATCATTTGCAGAACAACTTGCAGAAGTAAAGAATATTTTTAAAACGTCTTATGACCAGGCGATAGCTTTAAATGCTGCCATTGCTGAGGACATTAAGGTTAAACAAAACGAAATAGCATCAATTCAGACCCAAATAGATTTCAATTCTCAAGTTGCAGAAGATAATAGCAAATATATTGCTAAGCTTAAAGAATTGATTTCCTAAATTAAGAGATTATATTTATGAATATAATAAACGGAAATGGGTTCAAATACGATCCAGACCATGTATTTTTTACATCAGATACCCATTTTGGTCATGCAAATATTATAAGGTTTTGTAAACGTCCGTTTGAAAATGTCGAGGAGATGAACGAAGTCCTGATAGAAAATTGGAATAAAGTAGTCTCTGACGATGATACAGTCTTTCATTTGGGAGATTTTGCTTTTGGCGGATTCCCCTATTGGGAAGCTATTAGACTTCGCCTAAACGGCCATATAAATCTCATTCTAGGAAATCATTGCATTCATAATGTGAACAGACAAAATTCTGAAAGGCTTGGAAAAATGTTTGACTGGGTAGGAGAAATGCTTACAATACATATTAATAGAAGACCTATCATACTGAGTCATTATCCATTAAGATGTTATCCTGATGGTTATTGGAATTTATTCGGACATATTCATAGTGGGCCAAACTCCACTAGTAAAGATGTATTAGAAAATGTGTTTAAATCTACACAATATGATGTAGGAGTAGATAATAATAATTTTACCCCTATATCTTATAAACAAATTAAACTTATAATTCAATTGGAAAATGGAAGTGTATAGCAGAAAATCAGTAACAGATTCTTTAAAGAAATATGATTGTTTAGCCAAAGATTCTGATTTCATAGAAGTTACAGAATGGCATAACGGAGAAGGTTGGGACATATCCATAAATGACAATAAGATAATATCCCTAACTTGGGGACAGTTAGAAGCTATCTCATATTTAGTCAAGTCACTAGATTATAATAAACAGTAACATCTATCATAAAAGATATGATAACTGCAAAGAATGCTAATGAGAGAACATTTAAATCTGAAAAGGCAAAAGAACTGTTGTCAAGAAAGCATTATTTGGAAGTACTCCAGAAAATAGAAGACAAAATTATTGAAACTACTGAATCTGGATATTTTTGTATAGATCTGAAGACAGACTTTATGTATCCTTTTAGAGATAAGATAATAGACGAGTTAATTTATAATGGATATGAGGTTGTATTAAAACCTGCAACTGGTATTCTTTCAGAATACATACTAATTAGTTGGAAATAATTTATGAAGTTACATTATTTATTATTAATTATGTTCTTTCTAATGAGCTGTAAAAGAACAGATAATGTTTCAGAAGGTAGAAAGATAGGGTCTTCAGATATAGATTATATCTATGAATATACCGTGAATAAACACGACTATATCAAAATGGGATATGGAATAGCTCATTCTGGAACTTGTAAGAAATGTAAGCAAGAACGAGATAGCATTGTTAATGTGGTTATTCAAAAACTCGGAGAACTGAAATGAGTTACGTTGAATTACATACAGGAACCTTAACTAAAATTAATACAAGAGGGTTTACAGTAGAAGAGTACTGTAAGCACCTCTGTGAGAAATATGGCTATGAAATTGCTTATGAGGGAGATACATATATCGAAACCTTAATGGATGTAGATGATACCTACAAGGTATTAAATGGAGAGTTATATAAGTGTAATGATACTCAACATCCAGAAGATGATTCTTACCTAGTTAATATTAGAAGCAATAAAGACGGAACCTACGAGTATATTGCGCAGTTCTATAATGGTGGTACTTGTTTAGATGAAGTTTTAGAGAAAGAAATAAAAAGACTTTAAAATGATTAGAGAGAAAATTGACAACTTAATCAAACAAGCTATGCTCGATAAAGACCAGCTAAGAACAGAAGTTTTAAGAGCTATTAAGAATGAGTTCCTTGTATACCAAACAGCAAAAAATGCCAAACCTCTAGACGACACTGCTGAAATTGCTATTTTGAATAAAATGATGAAGCAAAGAAAGGATAGTGCTGAGCAATATAAACAAGCAGGAAGATTAGACTTGGAATCCAATGAGATATATGAAATCAGTTTCATTAATACTTTTCTGCCTAGAAAAGCTACAGTGGAAGATATAGAAAATGCTCTATTTGAAATAATGTTTGAGAAAGGGTGGGCTAACGTTAAATCAGGTCCTCAAATTCCAAAAAAGTGTATGGGAGAAGCTATTAAGGCTGCGAAAGAAAAATTGAGCAATGTAGATGGAAAAGAATTATCTGATATTGTAAAAACCTACTTGAAATGATGGACAATATAGCTATTGACTTAGTAGAGAAATATATTCTCAATCATCTAGACAAATCTGACGCGATTCCGGATTTTGAAGTGTATATAGTATGGAAATGTAAAATTTTGCAGAACTGGAAATACTTACTATCTAGCACGCTTCCAGACGGAATGTATTATGAACTTATATATAATGGAGATAAAAAACAATGGTACTTAGATGCGTACAGAAGATTTGATAATGTGTGTTATGATGTTAATCTAAAAACAGTATGAGTCATTTCGTAGGATTTGTATTCGGCAATAATGTTGATGAACTACTTAGCCCATATGATGAAAATATGGAAGTAGATAAATATGTAAGATACACTAAAGACGAAGCTGTAGATGAAGTTAAAAGAAGACACGTAAATAATTACGAATATGCTCTTAAAGTACTAGATAAATATCAAGATCCTAAGTCTGATTGGGAAAAGGAACAGGTAGAGCATGCAAATAAAATTATAGAAGGTGGTATTGGAATATCCTATGAGGACGCCTGGGAAGAGGCAAAGAAGTGGGGATATGACATGGACGATGATGAAAATCTACTTTCCACCTATAATCCAGAATCTAAATGGGATTGGTATTCAGAAGGAGGTAGATGGGGAGAATGGTTACTTCTTAAGGAAAAAGGAGAAGATGGAGAATCTCTGACTGCGGTATCTGCTACCAAATCTGAAATAGATTGGGATCTTATGTTTCCCAAAAGAGTGCCGTTTTGTTTTGTTACCGAAGATGGTGAATGGCATGAGGCAGCCTCTATGGGTTGGTGGGGCATGACCTCTGACGACAAAAAAGAAGATGTTTGGAATAAGGAGTTTAAGGAGTACCTTAACAGTGTAAGAGATGATGTTGAAATTTCAGTAATAGACTTTCATACTTAATTTGTAGGGACATACTAAAAAACTTATATGGCAGAGAAGAATGATAAATGGACGATGTTCAAGAATTATATTCATAATGAATTGGGCATCACCAAGGATGATATAAGAGCTTGGCTTAAAGAGGCAGTACAGTCTCAAGCCGAACTTATGCTAAAGAAAACCTTTGATGATTTCGATATGGATACTTTTGTACGCAAGCATATTGATACGCAAATGAGATATTGGATTACAGATTCTGTACGCTATCAGGTAGCCAATTTACTAGCAGACAGATTAGTTATTTTAAGTGAGGATAATGAAAAATTAACTAAAAAGTGATTACTAGAATCGAAAAGTTTGGAGCATCCTGGTGTGGTCCATGTAAGGTACTAGACAGAACATTAGAACAGCTTACTGGAGTAGAAATCATCAAACATGATGTAGACGAAGAGGAAGAACTTGCAAATGTAAGAGGTATACGAAATGTTCCGGTTTTAATATACTATAACGAACAAGATGAGGAAATTAAGAGAACAGTAGGTGCTGTTTCTCTAAATACTATTATGTCAATTATAAATAATAATTAATATGTACAGGGTATTATTGAGTAGAACGGGAGTAGCTTATGCTGTAGAATGCGATGACGAACTTAATGAGTTTGATTTTGTAGAGGTCTTGAGAGACTATGTAGAATCAGGAGATGTAATCATGTTCGTAGATAGTTTGAGTGCTTTGAAAGATTCTATGGAGCTTGAATATAAAGTCGAGGTTATTGAGGATGAAGAATAATCAGGGAAACAATTCGGAGGATCTAGCATTATTAGTAAAACGGAATAAAAGGGAGATAGAGCGCCTAAGGAACTTGGGAATTTTGAAAGACTCAGATAATAGTTGTCAAAGTTATCATATAGGAAAGTCTGACTATAGCACTCATTTAATTCAACCATGGCATATTTGGAGAGAATATAATCTCAATCCGTGGGATGCTGATATAGTTAAAAGAGTTTTGAGAATTAAAGAAGAGCCTGGAAAATCTAAAGAGGATGCTAGAATAATGGACTATGAGAAAATTATTCACATCTGTAGAGAAAGAATTAGACAACTAGAAGAGGATAAACAAGCTCAGAAACCAGTGTATGAGGCAAAAGGATGGAGTATAGGACTAGGTAAAACTGTACAATGTAATGTATGTAAAGAACGCACTAACATAACTGATTACGGTACGTGGTAAATAATAAAGGGAATATAGGTTGGCGATTATGCCTTCCTATATTCCCTTATTTTTTTTTATTCCTCTCCAATACCATTTATAGTATCTCTTTGATACATTTTATATGTATCCTATAAGGATCGTGGTAATGCCTAAGATTTAGTAACTAATTCTCCAAAAGTAGTATCCCCAAATAAAAATCCTCCGATGTCATTATATACCTTAGCTCCCCATTTTACTGATGCCGGACTTGTATTATTCATCACATAGTCAAAGATTGGAAATGGTCCCTTAAACTCTTCAAAACTACTAGCACTTCCCTTGTACAAAAGTTCTATGACAGCGTTAGTTAATACATTTTGCCCATCTCCAGATTTCTTGTGTTCTTTATAGGCCGGATCTATAATTCCTTCAAACAGCCAATATAACAAACAACCTATTAATGCATCAGAAAGCAATCTCTTCCAATTCCGCATCTGCATAGGGTTATTTATAATGTTCTGTTTTAATCCTTCCCATCCTCTTCCATGATATAATTCTGCAAAAGTATCCTACAGTGTTCTGAGAACTCCCTAAACTACTAGAGGAATATCTGTTAAGCATGGAACGCCAGTATTTTCAGTAGTAATATTTCCATTATCATCTATCCAAAGCTTATTCCCATTTTCATCTTCCCTCTAGATTTTCTGAGTTTCATAAGAAGATTCCCTTCTCTTTCCCAAGTAGACATCATATATACCATTCATCCAAGTGGAGAATACACCAAATTGAGAACCAATTGCAAGATTTTCGTACATGGCTTTTGTACTTCTATTATATGAACCGTATATGGTATCTCCTAGGTTTTTGATTTCATCAATCTAATTCTAAGTATATCCATCCGGAAGGTTCGTATCTAAGCTCACTGATAGATTGGCATTTGGATTCTCTTCATTAAACTTTATAATCTAACTCAGATATAAAGCCTTCTACTTATTATAAGCCTCTATATTACTCTTATCATTAGATGCTAAAAGATTGAATCTTTCATCCATTCTCCAGTTGTATATTAGTTTTCCGTCAACTATTGAATATGCCTTGTACGAACCGTCATGTTTCAATTTGCTCATAAATAAAACCATTCGATTTAAAAAATCTGGCTTTCTTAAGGTAGCATAAGCCCAGTTTCCAATATTAGTTATACCTCCTCTATTAGTTTTATAACCCTCTTGCTACTATTCTATATTGATATTAGAAATCAAATATTTGCTATTCAGTTTATCAAGTAAATCAATACTCATTGCAGAGTGTACTCCCTATCCCAGCACAAACTTATAAGCCCATAGTACATCCTTAGCGTCTACATCGGTTCTGTATTTGGTCGTGGTTCTGACTACATTCGACAAAAACCCTCCAAAAATGTCTCGAATTGCTGCTACTGGACTAGCGGCAATATATGCTGTTGAAATTGCTTTTCTTAAAGGCTATAATCTAGCAATAATCTTTTTAGAGCTTTCTTCCATGATACTTTTATTAAAAACCGCTGTTTTTATATAATCATCAATATGTTTTATAGTTTTTACGAATTTTTCTGGGTTGTCTTCTCTGATTCCAGTCAATTTTAATTGTAAAAGAATTCCCTTTGCTCTGGTTAGCATCCTGTTCATCTCTTCCTCCTGAAGACTCTTATATGAGTAATCAATGACTAGATTCTACAAGTTTGTTTCGAAATAATTCTTTCCATATCTCGTAAGGAGCCTCTATCTTCCCTTCATATTCTCAGAGGCTCTAAACCTATTATAAGCCTACATGTTTTCAATATCTGAATTGATCTAAGATTCTTCCTAATCAGTCAGAATACCTTCATACATTTCTTTAAAAAACATAGTAGGATTTTTACAATATCCCTTTACTCTTCTTTCAAAGTCTTGAAAATATTTACTAGGACTACTCCATCTCGTAGATGATGAAGCTCTCTCCAACGGAACCCATAAATACTGTGGGTTATTTTTAATAAATGACTAGATTCCCTTATCATTTTCGGATTTATATGAAAAATTATTTTCTTTAAATCTCAACCTGTTTATTTCAAATAAAGCTTTTTTCAGGAATTTTCTATCGTCATCATCTAAATCTGAGGTAGAGTCGTAAGGATTCTTAAAGAATAACTCTCCTTCCTTTTCCTAATACAGATGCTAAAATACCCTCGCCTAATCGCCAATTAAAGCGTTTCTAGTCTTTCCATAGCCCTTAGCTTCGTAGTATTCTAAGCAAGCTAAGTTAAAATCAGAAATCTGGGGTTCTAATTTGCTAGAAATATTGTGAATGGCATCCTACAGTAGCTTACTAATAATTCTTACTTGGGTATTTGAGATGTTCTGAGGTCTAGAAAATAGACGATCTATTTCAGATAAGTCACTTTCCTATATCCTAATAATTCCAGAAAGTCTGTCCAGAGCTATAGAGGCATTTAATAACAGTCTACAACACCCAGTAACCAGTTTGTCTCTTTCTGGATTAGTCAGAACATTTTTTTTAGTAGCATATTTAATAATACTATCTGGGGATAAAGATATATGCTAGTTAACTAATATTTTATTTAACTTCAAGATAAGCTCCTCTAATCTCTAAATCTGTACCTCAGTTGTTTCAGCAGATGCCAGAGAATCTATAGTGGTTCCATTTAGCATATGCTATAAACCATCAATATCTGAACCAGATATTAATTCTTTTAAAGAGTTGAAATCCGTCTTACCAAGATTTGGGGATTCATGTAGGATATCCCAAAATTCATTTATCAAAAGTTGCACAGGCGAGATATGCTCTACTGTAGCAAAGTTATTACTTATCTTCAATCCTGGGTCTTTCTAATTTAGTACTTCCTAAGCCTTGACGAAATTAGAAACAATTAACTAAATAGGATACTATTGACTTTGTATTCTTCCACCAAGTCCTCCAACTACTGTAAGGTCTCCAAGCTTTATATCGCTTCCCAACTATGGAATTATTTCATTTAATAGAAACATAGTCCTCATAGTTTCTATGTTTCCATAGGTAGCTTTCATTAATTCTCTACCCTAGTTATCTGTTCCCTAAAGGTCATTTAAATGAAATCCTAATATATTCGTTCTTCCCTCAAAGGAATGTATCTAATCTAGGTTTAGACCAGATAGAGTTACTAGATTTACCTATCCAGTTAAGGTATTTTTAAACATAATAATATTGCAATTATCTAAGGTATCATTCTTAACAACTTCCCACAAATAATTGTACTTATCTTTTCCATTGACTTTTACTACAGAATGTTCAAAATATGGGCTAAATAGCTAATCTAGGTAATCATTGTCAAATTTAGGAAATCCGAATCGTCTAAATTCTCCAATCTGATTAACTATACCCCTAGCACTAAGTTTACCATTATCTACGTTTAGAAGCTTGTCTTGATTCTGTTTAATTATATCTACTACTTCCTTATTCTTACTCTTAAGTTCGGAACTCTTTACATTATAGACAACTCCATCTATAGTAAGGTTCCATCCTGTATCAGGCTATTCCCCCTACGTCCAGTATGTCCAATTCTTATCAATAAATTCTTCTATAGTAGAAGTAATTCCATCTGCTTTAATGTCCTTTTTGGGAAACACAGCTTTTAATTGCTGGTTTACCTTGTCAATAGAAGAGTCGTTTATAGTTATTGTTTCAGCATTAGATGTTATAAATCTCTGTGCTAGTTTCATAGATTCTTGCATCACAAATGCACCTCTATTATGACTATAGCATTCTGCTCTATTTACTACTATATCCTTAATATTTTGAAACTAATCATCATATTCTAATGTAACTGGAATAATATTAAATCTAATATCATTAGTATTTATTCCATTGTACTATAATATTCTGGATAATAAGGCAAATTCATTTCTATATTTTTCCTTCTTTGCCTAATCCCAAAATGCTGGAGATTCGTGTGAACTTTTGATATTAAAGACCTCTACTGAACCGTTAGGTTTCACTACAATATAGTCAATATGTCCAGTAATTGTATCGTCTCTTCCTATTAGTTTTGCTGATAGATTTAGATTCTTCATTATAACTGGAGAGGAATCATCACCAAATTCCTTAGATTCTTTACCGTTGCCTAAGTACACCTAGCGAAATATATCGTCGTAAACCTAATCATGTATAGCATCGCTAAGATGTTCAAAAGACGTACCTTTAGTATTATCTTCGGTCTGAGAATAAGAAGTTTCCTTACCTTGCTTAAGAATAATTTTATGTAAATCCCTACCATCTTCTGCTATTCTCTTCCAACTATTTCTTAATATAGAAATATGCTTCTCTATTTCATCCTTTGACAGTCCCTTCTATTCATATAGTGATGCCATTCTATCAATATAGTCTTCTACCTACAGAACTGGCATTATCTATTTTCCTAATTGGTCTATATACAGACCTGAGTCAATAAATGACTGTGTTGTGTATCCAGAAGCATTAACTTCTGCACATCCATTCAATACATCTACTCTATCAGAGAACTCTTTTTTAAATTTTCGTTTCCCTGCTTCCTTTAATTCAGACAACTTATCAACCACTCTAGTCTGACGATTATAATCCTTTGAATAAAGAATATCATAAGCAAGCTATGGACTCTTTTTCAATATTTTTATTAATTCATCATAAGAGTGGTTGTATTGTCTTTTACCTACTAACGTGTACTTACAATCTTTCATTTACAGTTTTCTAATATTAATCCTTTTTCAATCCCCTTCTCTATAAGATTAGAAATGATACGATTTTTCTACATCTATCCTATCTAAGACGAAACTAAAGCATTTACACTAGACTAAAAGCCTAAGTCTGTGTCTAAATCCAGTTTAATATTTTTTCTAATATTTTGTCTTATGTTTAGGAATTGCTATCTGAACAAATCTATAGCTTCATTAGTTCTGTCGCTATAATAGAATACATCGCCATTCTCAATCTATCTAGCTAAGTATCTTACGACACCTTCTTCTATTCTATCTATATATGCTAAGTTTTTGTAGAGGTCATTGACTCTACTCTTAGTCATCTAAGATACTTTCTTATCATAGAAATTCAAAATGTCTTCATAATTTTTAGTTCCATCCTTCATATCCTAAGCCTTAATAGCTCCTAATACTATATGGAATGTTTCATGCAAAAGGTCGTTAACACTAGCGTTGCTCTAATTTATGTAAAGCTAGTTATCATAAATAAAGGCTTTGACATCATCGGTACCATTTGGAAATATTCTGTTACCGTTTTGGTCCTACAATTGCGATAGTTGGTTATTATCTGTAATGTTGATTTTAATAGGAGTGTCCTTGAATAAGGTATTCTCTAATGATTCTTTAAGATTGAATAATGTACTAGTTAAACTTTGAGTTGGAGGATTGCCCTACACATCTACTCCAGTAGAATTAATAGTTATTCCAGAATCTGTTAGAGATTTTATGTAGGCAGTATAATTGCCATCGTTGTTTTTAGTACTTCTTTCTATCAAATATTGCTTAACTGGAGCATTATTAATATCAAAAATAATTTTCCTTATAGCCTCATAATCTGCATCCTCCATAGTTCTTCCCTACATGGCATTAATAGAGTAGCCGTTTTCTGTCATTGCATATAAAAATATTCCAATTTTCTCTGGCAAGTCTAGGGAGGAAATATCGATTCCCTTTTGTTTATAAAATGCCTATATTTCTGACGGCTTCTTATTAGTAATAAGGTTATGCTCCTAAGCAAGCAGCTTAGTTTTAGGACCTATGGGATAAGCTATAGAACTAATAGTCTGTCCAGGATTTGTCGGGAACTCTAAATGAACATATCTCTTTCCGTCAGAACTTTCTAACATCTGCTTCAATTCTATCTTAGTCTATTTACTAACATTAGCAGAACGGTTAAAACCCTCAACTGCCAACTTAGCATCTTTTAGAGATTTAAACTTAGGAGGATCATATAAGTTAGGGCTAATAACACTATTACTAATAATAAAAATGTTTTCTCCATTTTCATTAAGATGGTTATATATATAATAACCCTAATATTGTCCATTATCAACACCGTCTTCGTTTACCGGTGCAAAGATGTTCATAGTATCATATCCAAAGTTAAATTCATCCTTTAGTACCTTACCCTTTCTCTTTAGCTTAACCTTATCTTCATTAGTAAGCTTTTTCCCTATATAGCTGTAGACTATCTAATCTTTATCCTGAGATATATCCAAAGCATATAACTAGCCGTCAATCTCCACATTCTAATATCCAGAAAAGAATTGCTAAGCATCTTCTAACGTTGCTATATTATCATCATAACTGTTAGATAATTCTAATTCCCCTAAGACCCTTCTTTCTTCGTTTTTTCTGGACAGAACGTTATCGAATAATTTCTTGACCTAAGATTTGGTAAGTCTTATACTCTATGGTATAGATCTACCTACAGATTCAACATGGTAGTTAGATAGTATTATATCGTTCTTGAAGTATTTCTATAGTAATTCCTCCATCTCCTCAAAGTTAAGATTTATAAATTGCTATTCGCTGATTTCCTAAGAAAATTGAGGGATATAGGTAGCAAGGCCTTTGTATAATTCTGACTTACCAAACTACTCTCTCTTCCAATGCAATCTTCTCAAATATCGAGCCAGGTCAGACTCTGAATCCTCACTAATTACCTACTACTTATTAAGCTCTCGGCAGAAATCATTTAATACAGAACCAGAATCTATAATCTAGTCACCACTCTTAATAAGCTTGGTATAATCACTTCCGTTATTTAGGTAATCCAAAATAAGGTGTTTAATTGTAAATGATTCCGAAGGAATGGGATCTACTTCCTTAGTAATTCGTTCTAGATTCTTTTTATAATTATTTCTAATAATGTTTAACCTATCCTTATATTTTTCGGATAAGTATTCATCAAGAATTTCATTATCATTTATAATCTATTCGGTTAGATGTTTTTTGTATTCAGTTTCTGCAAAGTTTTGTACATCGAATTTGTTTCTAAATACATAACTTACTACTCCGTTCACTATCACTCTTCCTCTTAACATATCTCCATTGGAGTATGCTTTGTCCACAAGAGTGATTATATAGGGTTTATCAATATCCTTAATTAATTCCGTTTCCTCAGGGTAACGAAGTTTTAAATTCTCGAAAGAACAGTTCCCTATTAGCTGTTTATCCAAGAAGTATTTTTGAGAGTTTTTTACTCTTGTAGATGAAGTCTGCAAGTCGTAAATCAACTACTTTATTTTATGTTCAGGAAGGGTGTCTAGATATTCTACAATATCTTGAAGAGAGTCTAGCTCCTTTTCACTAGACTCTCTATCAATTTTGAAATTATTTTTCCCTCCTATCTCAAGAATTACATCACATTCCATATTAACATAATTTGTAAATAAGCAACCTGTTCTATCTTATATATTGTGCTAACTGTAATACCCTATCTTTCATGTTGGTTCCACCAGTTCCAGAGAATATAGAGTTTTCTCTAAGTCTCTTATGAAGCTCTGGAAACATTACTAACGAGTTCTGGGAATAATTATATATTCTTTCATCTATTTCTCCCTAGGTGAGACCTAAGTGGTCTAGCTACAATAAGGATTCCGGTTTACTCATATCATATTTCCAGGTATAATCAGATCTATCGTAATATCTTCTATAGACATCATATCCGTGAGCTGGATTTAGAACTTTTACGTATGGTTCTGTTCTATAATTCAACGCATAAGTAGAATATACAGTTGGAGCCATCGCTATCAAAAAGTCTCTTTTGGTTGGCATAATATACTTAAAGTCATCATTATAATCCTACTCTGCCATAAATCTATAGTAATCATATAAAACATTACCCTCACGAACCTAGTCTCTAAATATACCAGTCATATATTTACCTCCCAATCTAGTCCCATTAACAGCTAAATTGTAAAGCATTAATATGTCTGCAACAGTATGATTTTTGTCAAATGGTTCGGTAGCCAATTCCTATATGCCTATTAGGTATCTATTATAGGTCTACTTATTTGGGAGACTCTAGTCTATTTCAAATAGGTTAAGAGCTGTTCTCAACATACTCTTTCCTCTATTAGAACTCTATACAAGCTCTTTAACCAAGAAGTTATCTGGGTAAGTATTTTTAAGCCATTCATAGAAATCATTTTCTACAAAGTTCTTAAGAGAATCTATACCGTTAAGAGAATTTATATACAATTCATCAGACCTTACTAAATTATAATTGGAATCATATACCTTAGTATTATCTACCTTAGATATATCTATAGGCTCATCTTTAGATAAGAAATATGAGGTAATTAATATTTTGTCTGCATAAGATATTATGTTCTTGTAATCCCTATCTGATAATGCACTATAGGACAGCTCTCCCAAAGAAATTAGCTAGTCTACTATCTTTGATTTATTTGCAAATAAATGTCTCTACTATAATGTATAGTTTAGCAAATCTAGATTCATCTTATAGTGAGGTATCCTATTAACTAAGTCTAGTATATTCCAACTCGATTTAATTAAGTTGTAATAGGTTGCAGCTAGTTCTCTATAAGATACTAAGTCACCTTGTCTGGTATTGTATATAGTTCTAGAGCTTTGAGGCACCGTAACTTTTTCGTCATTTAAGAACTTATATAGATCGAAGTTCCCATATAAGTCAGTATCTACAGCATCCTGCAAGATAGATATTATTTCTGTAAGAGACAATTCGGAATTGTTTCCCTGAATGTTTTTAATAACTCTTACTAAATCTCTTTCTGCCTTCGTTCTAGTTTGTACCACAGCAAACGCCTCTGGGACCATAGATTTAAATTCTTCTAGGTACTAAAGCAATTCGGTCTTCTTTCCTGAATTACCTACAGAAGAATCTTCTTCATCAGAAAGATTAACAAATCTAGTCTTATAAGAATCAGAAGGTTTCTTTATTCCCATTCTACGTTCTCTAGTAGAAACAGTAGCATACATTCTCTTAATAAGCTTGATTAAATCCATATCTGTCTAAGGAATGCCTTGATTTAATTTTAGCCATACTGAGGCCAAAGTAGAGGTTTCATTAGCTTCATCGGTGATTCTCTAAAACTCATTCAAGTCTAGTTTAAAGTCTAGCATTGAATAGTTACTGTTAGGATGCAATCTATTATAGTCAGCTATCTAAGATTTAATGTCACTAATAATCTAATTAATATATTTAAATACATAATTAGTATTCATGTTATCAGTCTTAGGAAGTTCATACTATGATAATGCTTCCATATATTTGGGGCTACTTGTAGTTATTGGTTCAGTCTTGGCCTTAATAAACTTTTGAACAAAATCTTTTAAGGATTTAGACTCGGAGTCCTTATATATATTTCCCAACTTATTAATTATCCACATATACTCATTGTTAACTCTCCTAGGAGTACGGCCTTCTGCCATCATCTCAGCCACCATTTCTGCCTCTGCTTCCAATGCTTCAAACTACTATTCCATAGCTTCTAATCTCTCCTCTGGAGATAAATTATCTTGAGGCTTTACAATTAATTTAGAGAGATCTATATCTCCATTTAGTATTTTGATAGCATTAGTTACCGAACTAGACTAATTCTTATATAAATCATTTCTACTATATTTGTCTATCAACTCCACTACTGGGCTTGTCATAAATGCTACAATGTCTTTAAGATTAAAGCCCATCATGACAAGATGCAAATGATATTTGGCTAGATTAGTTCCAGCATTAATCTTAGCAAGAATTAGCTCCTTGGCATTATCTGTTGCAGCAGAAAGAATTTGAGATATTAACTAGTCAACGTACTTGTCATCCATATCTATCTGTCCATCGTAAGTAGAATAGAACTCCTCTTTAATTTTCTAAGAAAGTTCTGGAGAAGCATTCCATAAATCAGGAATGTGTTTAACTACTACATTCATCAACTAGTTGGATGCTCTTCCTGATAGTCTACTATAAGAATGATTCATCTTCAGAAAGAATTTATCTTTTTGGTTTCCGTTTCTTAATACATCATGATAATAATATGTTAAATTGAACCAGTCCTTTTCACCATTAGCTGCAATACCAATAACATTCTTACCAACTAAGTTTTGATTCTGCATCACATACTTGGTAAGGGAATTTATCGTGTTTAGCTATTTAGTCCTTGCCCCCTTAGGTGATTTATCGGCTTCTTTTTGTAAATCTCTCATGGTAATGGGAGAATATGCCTAATCTCGATTACGTATATTATGAACTACGTTTCTAATATTAGCACTAGCCACATTCTTATATGCCTATTCTCTCTATCTATAACTTACCTTATAATCTTCATGCCTCTAGATCTGCCTAATCAGTCTTCTTTTCTCATCAGAATCAGCAATATAGTTATATCTACCGTTATTATTATCTATTTTATAAATTAGATTGGCAACTTTTTTTAGTCTTTCTGGCCCAGATGATGCCAATATACTATTTAGTTCGTTCTCTATAGAGTACTACTCTCCCTCAACGACAATCAATTTATTTCCTCTAGGAAGTGGTAAAGTTTTACTTGCATCTACCATCTACTCAGATGAATAATCAAACAATGGACTCCATCCTATATACATACCATCATCACTAAACGATTGTCCCATTACGTATGCTTTATCAATATCCATTTAGCCTTATCTCTTTCAAGATAAGATCGACTATATCATCACTTATAATAAATAAGTGTCTTGCACTTCGGGCAATAATTCAAGAAATTCTTGTTTAGTAAAATTGTTTCTTATTTTATATTTTAAGGAAGGAACTTGTTCTATATACGGCTTAACTACATTAACAAATTTTTTACAATCTTCTTCTGAAGAAGTTACTATTGAATATGTCTCTTTGCCCTCATGAAATAGTCTAAATTGTATACTCCATACTTCTAAGAAGTATTTGACTATTTCTTCGGCAGTTTCTTTATTTACACAAGCGGCTATTCTAATAGAATGTTGAATAGAGGAACGTTGTTTGGAAGTGTTTACATTTATACATCCGTCGTCCATGTACCAAATAGCTATTCCTTGTGGAGTCAACCAATTTAACAGTTTTCTAGTAATTGTCTTTTTTGGAATATATACCGTTCTCCTGAGGGCTTTTATAGTTGGATTGATAGAAAATTGTGTATATAAAACACATTTTCCTTTATTATAACCACAGGTACATACATACTCCTTTATTCCATTTAGCTTAAACCCAGCATTAGTAGCTAGGTCATGTTTCCATTTAAGAAATTCTCTTTGTTCTTCTGAATGGCTAAGCTTAAATACATAATTACTAGATATTGTCCCATCTCCTAATAATAAAGCTATTAACAAGCTTTTTTGCTCTTTACTTAATTTTTTAACAATTTTTCTTTTCATACTTTACTCAATTTATTAAGTTAATAAACTGAATAAAAGCCCTACTCCCTTTCGGGATAGTCTGTGAACTTTTATCCTTATAAATAAGTATATTGACAATTTTATCAATCTATAAATCCAATATACTATAAATTTATCTAGGATCATTAGCTGCGGATTGTCCAATTCTTTTCTTTTTTACTGTACCGATAGTAGTTAATTATCGCCATTAGATATATCTCTATCCTAATTTAGTAGAAAAGACTCTAAGGAGGTCCCCGTCAATTCACAAGATTTAACGACTACAACATTAATTTATCAAGCCTTGCAGCTTGAAAGGTTTAATTGTCACACTAGAATGGACTAGTGTCAATAGTCAGAACCTTGTAGATAGGTCTAAATATAGCTTACATAAGCGGTATTAGAGGTGTCAGCAGTCCAACCTACACAAACCATAGGCATAAATGACTGAAGTGACTGTGCAGGAATACGAGACGAGATAAAGTGTAAAGAAGTTAAGAATGATGAATACTATTTTCTATACTACTGTAGATACTCATAATATCTATCTCGTATTTGTTTATATTGTTCAGAGAAATTATTTTCTATCAAAGCATTTCTCAATTCTATCATATGCTGCTAGAATCTAGGAAGCTTTTTAATTTCCTCTGGAGTCATTAATACTCTTTTCTTAGACTCTTCGTCATATCTTGTATCATTACCAAAATCCACTAAGCTGTTTGCTATAGTTCTCTGTAGTCCGGGATTTAACTCCACTCCAGTATTTACCTATATATCAATAAACTTATCTTGAGAGTATATGTTATTTAATATTGAAGAAATCTAATGGTATGCATCTGAATTAAGGACATCCTAATCACTACTTTTCTTATCCAATGCTCTTCTTATATCCTAAATCGGAGCTATTTTATATAAGGTGTAGTTAATCAGCTAATGTTCTCCATTAACTAATTCTGCCTTAGTATACTTATATCTTTTAACGTAGTCTATTCTCTGAAGAACATTCTCTACATTTCCATTTTTATCCTAAACAAGTCTATATCTAGATTTATCAATCTCTTGATTACTCTAGTCTAAGACCTTTCCGTCTATATACTTCCAAGAAGATTGTATATATTTACCAATCTTTATTCCATCTTGGTGGGTATATATCTCGTTATTATCGTTTATATACTCCTAAGTATAATCAAATGGGTCTTCATAAATGTTTAGAGTTTCAACAAGATTACTGAAAGATACCAAGGTATGTTGACCATTACTCTTTACAAAAGCTAAATTATAGAATCCTGCTGGTATTTTAGGAACCTCAGTCTATTTTCTGAAGAAGTTTTCTCCTTGATCCATAATATCAGCGAGAGAAGCGTCACCAGTCTAGAATATATCCTTATACATATTACCTAATACTATCTCAGCTTCTGTATTTTCTAAACTTCCAGGAATTATATCTATAACTTGTCCGTTCAATTCAAACTTTCCTTGGCTCAATAAATCAAGGACTGCCTAAATCTCAGCTTGCTTAGGTCTCTCAGATTTTGGTAAATTCCAAGAACCTCTGATAATCGGATGGTCATATATAGTCATAAACTTAGGAGTATTATCAACTGGGTCCACATACTGCCATCTAATCAAAGAGGGTTTTAGGTTATTAGGTTTAGTAACACATAACTTAAATTGAGTTCCTTCTAATTCAGTCCTGTTCTTGAAATTGTAATATGTTTCCATATCACTTAAATCAATAATCTGCCCTAGTTCTCCTGTAGGATTAATTACCTAGACTATATCTGTGGGCATAAACCAAGACTTGTCTCTTACCTATTCTGCCTACTACTTGGCATCTAGAAACAGATTAACAAGTTGTCTATTGTACTCAGTAGTATCCTAGGAAGTAATATTCATATATGGAATAGTAGAAGTGTCTATTTTATCAGCAGATTCTCTTATCAAAGTGGCTAAATCGAAGCTAGCAATTCTTCTTTTACGCTCTCCGTACTTATTAGGGTCTACTCCGTTCTAAGCACACCATGCTTCTAATCCATTTCTCAGTTTTCCCTTGAAATCGTTTCTGGCTCTCTTTAATACATCCTCAAAAAGATATTTCCTATAGGTTCTCGTTTTAGGGTCAAACATTTGAAAGTATTGGACAACATTATATCCTGGTGCCATAACATAACCAGAACCTGGATGTTTACGCTTAATAGACTTGGAATTGATTACAGAAGTGATGTTAGTAATAAACTAAGTATAGATACTAGGATCACTAAATGGAATCTTTAATCCCATAGACGAGTTATCCTTATTAATCTTAAACTCTTTGTTTATTTCTTGCTTAAGCTTCTCAGTTAAGTCCATATCACTATTACTCTTGGATTGGACTATCAACTTTCCTACTATCTTATAAAGCTAATACTTAGCCTTACTTGGGTCTACTGCGTAATCTTTAAAGTATCTTTGGATATTAGTTAATTCCTATTCTGAAGCCTAGAATGCAGATTCTGCAAGACCATAATAAATCTCGTTTATTGATTTGAAGTCTTTACCATAAGCTGCACAGGCCGCTACTACCTGAGAGAACTCAGTTAATTCAGAATCTACTACATCGTGGTCGGCATTTAGCTGAATGCCCAATCCCTAGATATTAACCTAGAATGTATTTAAGGAATTATTATCTAACCACGCATCCGAACTATTTATGTTTTTTGCTCCGTTCTTTACAGCAGAGTTGTTAAATACATATCCAATAAACTTATCTTTAAGAGGTTGGACCACATCTTTAACAGATGTAACCTTAGCATTAATCTTATGACCCACATTAATCACAAAATTAGTTAATACCTAGTTGCTAAATTCGGATGTTACCCCCTTGGCATTGGTACAGTTAATTCCTCCTAGCGAAACGAATAATTCATATAAACTGTCTATTGTATGTAATCCTTCTGCGTATTCAGTAAAATGTTCTGACTACTCGTTAAAATAGTGATATACTTTATTAGAACCTTTTCCTAATACAGTTTCCACTGTAAAGTATCCAGACCCATCTTTTCCGAAATCAGTTATCTATACTACTTCCCCAAATTGATTCTTATAGAAGAGCTTTTCTCCTCCTAGGATAGCTTCTCTAAACCATCTAGAAACCTCTTCTTGATCGTACATAGTTTGTTGGAACTAGTTAATATTCTTAGTTAGGTCGATAGTACCATTCCAACGAATATTATGCATCTTCTTAAACATATTGTACTGTGCAGAATTAGATTGTAATGACTAAAGCATCATAGCGTTAGTCTGCCCAAATGCCGCAAATTTAGCTAAGAACGATGTTAAGTCCTCTGTCTAATCATCCCAAATAGGCTTTCTATTAGTACCTACTCTCTAGTCTCCAAGTGAGTTATTTTCTAGGATAACTTGAATAGGAGACATCTAAGCACTTCCATCCTAAGAATCTATAGAATCAGACTCTCTAAGATTATTTACTGGAGCTGTCATATCATATACAACAGCAGCGTTAACTTTAGTTGCAACTCCATTGATTAGTCCCGTAAGAGGATGCTACAACGTGGCAGGAATAACAACATTACGTTTGAACTAAGCTCCCTGGGCGGTATTAATAATTTCAATGATAGTTCTATCATAGATATCCTACATATTCGGATTACCGTCTAAGTCATTTATTGCCTTAGCCTTAGAAAACTCCTCTATGAAATGATCTAAAGATTCAAATCCTATTTTATTGTCAACAAGCAAGTTTTCTAATTCCTTATTGGAAATGTTAAGTTTTATAGGGTTGTCTGCCCCTTTAACATTATTTACAGCAGAAACAATTTTGTTAAATAATGTTCCCTTGGCTTTGTCAGGATGGTTAATTTCTGTTCCAGACAAACTAAGTCTTAAGTTGTTACTAAATAGCCCTTCTATATAGAAGAATTTCTGTAGGAATGGATTCAATATTCCGTTTCTCTCCAATAAGAGTTCCCCAGTATCTTTATCGATCCACTCATTAGCAAATTCCTTTCTATCTTTAACCTATAATATCCTGTTATCAGATAGCAGCCTTACTACATAGGTAGCATTTTTTTCTTGAAGACTGTTAGAAATCCAAGAGTTTAACTCAGAGGTAGAGTCGAATAGTCGGAAATTCACCCCATACTCTTTAAGATTGTCTAAAAACAATTCCTATTGTTGTCTTAGGAACTTTCTTAGTCTAACTGGGTCATTATATAATTTTGCATAAAAATCAGTAATCTCGTTAAGGTCACAGAATTTCTTTCTAGACCTGTAGTCTTTATCTTTTTCTAGTTCTATCTTATCAAGATTATACTAGTTATACCAATATACTAAATTAGTTAATTCTGATTCAGTTCTATTTCTTAAGAAAGTTCTAACATTATCTAATCTATTAGACTAAAATATATCTCCCTCTTTCTTGAATTTCGTTCCCTACTAAGTAGATAGGAAATTTATTAGCTTCTCCATTTTAGCTACTACGTCTGCCTAAATCTAATTGTGTGCAGAGAAGAAGGTATTTTTGTATAAATCAACAAACTCCTAAGAATTGTCTGACATTAGGTTCATAACATTATCGCTAAACATTGATAAGGTAGACATATAATTTAGGAAGTTAGTCTTATCAGAATATACTGTAGGCTAGAAGCATATCTTACCGGTTCTCAAGAAGGAATTATAGAATTTATCCAAGATGGCGTGCTAGAATAGCTCAGAAGAAGACATATCCCTAACCGATTTAACATCACCTATAGGTGTAGTTATCTCGCCGTCAATTACTGGGTCTATATCTATAGCATCTATATTCTAAACAAATAATAGAGAAGATGCGGCACCTCCTTGTTGACGCTACTTATGAAGACGTCTATTTAATTCAGATCCCAATCTTGATATACTGTAATTTGATACACTAGCCCCTGCTTTGTTTAGAGAAGTCGATCTTACTGATCTACCAGAAGCTTCCACACTACTCCTTGCTAAATCGCTTAGTGCTTTATCCCTAGTTGTAACTGGTTTAAAGTAAACTCTATTTGCCTGTATGTCAAATATATCTGAAGATGGTTTCTTAGATTCTCTATTAAATAAACTAGTGTACTTAGAGTTCTCTATCAGATATCCTTTAATACCCTGATTCCCAGCAAGTTTAACTTGATTGTCAATATCAGCAGTTCTAATTGCCAGCTTAAGAAGATGATTTAAATAATTCTTGGAGAATAGATTATTCTTTGGGTCGTATTTATATTTGTCTTTATACCCCTGCAGAGTTTCAAGCCCCTTATCAGATAGGAAGTTAGTATCTAGATAATAATCAAACATTTCTAGCAAATTGTTAAACACAGTCTCATATTCATTTAGTAGAGCTTTGTTAGTAAGAACCTTGTTGCTAAATTCTCTAATATTAATATTAGCCAGAACATCTAAAATAGGAACTTCCTTACTATCTATGGTAACAGTTGAATTTTCCAGTTCCAAATTATCCATGGTGGAAAATAAACCTTCCATGTTAGAAGCTCCCTGGTTGTATTTAAACCCAAAGGTGTACATAGCACCTTCTTTCCCCGGAAGTTCTACCTTAGAAATAAACCTTCCTGACTAGTCGGGAATAGAGGTATAATTGTACTTAGCAAGTCTATCTTCCCCAAGTTTATTTACCTATCTCATTTTACTCTTAAATGTGATCCTCTCTACAGAGTCAAATAAGTCAGAATCCCAATTAAATTTTTGTTTTACCTAAAAGGCTGCTTTGGAGTATTGTAAATTACAATCTATATAATTGTTATTAACATTTCTATAAATAATAGCACATAAATCAGAAACTGTTTCTAGGAACTTAGTTCCGAATTTCAAATTGTCGTTTACTCTCCCTAGCTCTATAGAAATATTAGAATTTGGATTATCCTTATTTAATACTTCATTATAAAATGAATAGAGAATATTTTTATGTTGTTCTGATAGTAGGTTTTCATTTCTCATGAAATCTATCATTCTACCTCTAGAGTTCTATATGGCCTAGGGCTTAAATAAAATTTCCAATATATCAATAATATTATCTAATACATTGATATTTTGAGTATTTATAAGATCTTTTAGAACTCCTACAACTGCCTCGCTGTTGCTTGTATCAAAGTTGATGTTGTTGTTTAATATATCAGACAGTAAGGACTACCATGCCTACATAAGAGAAGTCATATCTAAAGTCTAGGGAAGTGGCTAATGCGATTCATTATATTTATAAATAAAAATGGTATCCAACATATCTTTTACGTTGGTACTAGTATGAGCTTCGCTTCCCTCATTATTCGCAGTTTCCCATCCAGCCTTCTGATGGGAGTGGGATTCCCTTAATTTGTACTTCTAAGCAGCCTATCTTTGAGGTTCTACGTTATTTAGAAATCCTCGTTCTATTCCTATACTATTTCCTAATTTCTAGGCTAGTAAGTCATCAAACTGAGTTAAAGTAATATAGTCATTTACGTAGTTTAATAAATCGTCCTTTGGATTTTCTATTTCTTGGATAATTGGGAGAACTCTGTCTTTGAAATCCGCTCCCCTTTCTATCTCTTTCAGCAGCTTATCTTTAATTTCAAGATAATAGTTAGAGAATCTATTCGCCAAGAATAGCTAGGTTTTGGCTTCTGAATTGGTATAGTTTGTATTATACTTATTATTAAACCATGTATTAAGTTTAGGATTATCTAGTATGATTTTAATCAGCTATCTATATAGATACTCCTATTGTACCTTATTTTTCTATAAGATTTTATCTTCAAGTTGTTGATTAAACTTTGTGTTTCTATTTGGGTCTTGTAATACATACTTTCTAAAAGTATCTATGACATAATAGTACTAGCTAGAATTTAACATTCCATTACTGTACATACTAGTAATAGACTGCAAAGTAGAATCATTTGGGAATTGTTCTTTTAGATGACTAAGAATGCTTTCAAACTTGCTCTCCTTGTAGTCCACAATTCTTTTATTAACTTCTGTAGAAGTTAACTCATATTTAGTTTTTAGGTAATTATTATAGATTAGTTTTTGTTTTAACTCTCTTCCAAAGCTATCAGTTACCTCCTAAATTAAACCTGTATTAATTGGTCCGTATATCTCTAGTAGAGTATCCTCTACCTTTCGAAGTTTTCTTGCTTCTCTACTTTCATCAGTCTCCATTTCCTTTTCAGCCTCAGAAACTTGAGTTGTCACTTCTCCGACACTATTCATGTCGAAGAAGGTTGACAACACAATATTTCTAAACTTCATGGCTTTCTCTGGTAATCTGTCTAAAGAAGCGCCAGCTAAACCACAGACTACATTATTAACATCATCAATAAAATCCCTAGAGATTTCATCCAGATTATCGGAGTCGGTTAAGAGTAATCTTTTGTCTTCTCCATCCTTAGATTTATATTTAAATTCTAAAGTTTTTATAATTCTATCTTCTATTCCAGGTCTATTAATTTGTCCGTATAATAATTTTAAGTCTGAGGCTAATTGCTAATAACTCTTTTTGTCATATTTAACATTACAAGTTGCCATAGTCGTTTATATTAAAAACAAGTAGTATCTACATATAATAGATAGTCAGATAAATTCCACTTCAAATCTGAATCTTCCAGTTGTTCTATCTTATTATTGAGAGTATCTTTCATACTTACCAATAGTTCAAGGTAACTCTCAACATTAGAGGAATTTGCTAGAGTTTGTATCTCTACATCGTCCTAAAAAGTTTCCTCTAATTGATTTAAAAAGTCTTGATGAGTCATTATATTATTTCCCATCGGGTCTACTACCATAGAATTAAATGATTGTTCAGTTAATTCCTCTAAGGAATTAGTCTTATTTGGAATCATGGTAATATACATATCTTCAGTATCTAAATTTAATTCCCCTGTATTATTGTTAACATCAGTATATATTACTTTTCCATTTTCATACTTTACATCAGTAACGGTAGACTCTCCCATCTATATATTTATAAGCTCTACTATATTACTTACAGAAGTTCCATTCTGGAAGAAATTCATAAGTCTCCTATTATTCTATACTGTAATATATTCTGAATAACTCTATTCACTGTCTTCCTTACCATTGTTCATTATCCAGTTCTAGAACTTAATTCTGTCCTAATCATCTATTATCTTTGATGAGTAGGGTAGTTGCTCCTGTATAGGATTCTCAACTCTGGTTTCCTCTTTCAACTGCCTCTTTCCTCCATCTAATAGTTTAGATAAGTTTAGAGCAATTCCTCCGGGAATAACATCTACGTCGACGTCAAAATATGCAGGATTAGTTCCACATTTTAAAAATGCGTAATCTTTACCATTCTAACCTCTTACGTTAATCTATTTATAGTCCTAACTAACCTCTAAATCTGGGTCTACAAAGATTCCATATTTAAATGGGGCTTCTTCTGTATAAGCATGAGGTTTCTCTATACTTTCCACAGTTCCATGGAAAATTAAGTTGAACATATTAAATAGTGTATTGTCGTTTCCTCTTCTTTCCAGCATACCATCTTTAAATAAAGAAGCAACATCAAAATCAAATTTGCCAGTATTATTTTTAGTGTCAATAGTACTAATACTAATCAGCCCACTAGCTCTATTATTAGTTTGATATATTCTAGATTTCGAAGCTATAACAGAAATAGCCTTAGGAAAGAAGCTGAACATAGATTCCGCTGGAATAGTAGAAGTAGAAATTATGTTACCATTTTCATCTGTTTCTCCAATAATTATATTCTTATTGTTAGTATGAATAAGTCCTGATAGATTTCTTTTCTATTCACTTCTTCCAATATATTCATTAGTTGCATAATTAGAGCCATCTGCTTTGGCTAGTCTAGTAGCCATTGGTTTAATATCTAACCCAGCCCTCTTAAACATTTCTGGAGGTTCGTTGGCTGTTAATTGCTCTAGTATAGAGGACAATATAGAATGATATTTGTGTGCATATTCTTCTTCGATAGCTAGCATATTAGCTTCTCTTTTCCCATATACATTAGAATTACTAACATCAAACTATCTTACATAACCTCCAATGTTTTTATTGGTTAGGTCAATCCCTAGCCTAAAAGTAGGTACATCTTTACAATATTCCTAGTTAAACTTTATTAAGTTTTCTAGATCAGATATGGTAATATTGTACTCGTTTAGAAGTTGCTACACCTAAGAGTTTTCAGCATTTAATTTAGTTCTCCAATTCTTTCCAAATAAATTAAATAATTTTGATTCTACCTTACTTATATCAAGTATTTTATTGCTATCGTACCCATTTTCAGACTTCCACCTATTTAATTGAGATATGAAATTCTCTAAGCCTGCTCTAAAGTTCCACATAGCGGTAAACATCCTTACTCCTAATGTATCCATTCTCCAGGGTTTTTTGGCTTTTTCTCCCTCCCCAGTTAATAAATTTTGTATTCTATGAGTAATAAGTTCAGTGAAGCTCAGCCCATGATTATTTAGAACCACCATTCTGACCTCTGGAGTGTGAGTATCAGGATTCCTTTTTTGTTCAATATACCTATCAGGAAGTTCCTCGGGTGTAAGATTTGTATTAGACGATACAAACACCACAGCCTTACCAAAGATAGACTCAGAAATCTTTCCTTTCAATATATCCGATTTATTTCCTAATATGTATACAGGAGATACTACTTTGCGCTTATCGGTATCCAAGAAATTATTGTAGTCGGAGATATAGTTTCCGTCCTAGTCTACTCTGTTATTCTCAACAGTAGCTATACTTAAAGTTCCTCCGAGTCTCCTTGGAGTCTTTCTTTTAACTAGTCTAGTAGTCTAGTGAGATTCATACATATCTGGGGTAAGCTCAATAGAGTGTCCCTCTGGATGTTCTTGTACTATTCTTCTTATAAACTATTCGTATTGTTTTACTGATTCGCCTAGATTGTCTCTAAATCTTTCTGCCTTGATCTTATCAGCACCAGTTATTTTTCCGCTCTTTATTTTCTAATTTATCTTATCTTTAATTGCCTACTGCACGTTAGGTTTTCTTAGATTATTAAAATCAGAAAGTAAACATATGTCAAATACAGCAGAGAAGGGATCATCCTAAATGGTCTTGCTTAATCCATCTAGTCTACAGGTAATAGAAACTATGTATGGAGTTCCGTCTATATTTATATATGTAGGCTTAAGGTCAGTACCTATTCCGAAGTTGTCTGCATCTGTAGCTTTTCTCACCTCTAATTGGAGCTTTCTATTCTTCCAAGATTCACTAAACCCTAATAAAGAAGTTAATGCTGGATCAGTTATATTACCTCCAAATATAATTGAGCTTTGTATTTTAGTTATAATGTCCTAATATCTTTGTTTGTCTATTCTTTTGGTAATAGGTTCAATACCATCGTATATAGCGTTGATATTTCTTCTCACTGAGGTCTTCTCCCCTGGAAGCCATGCAGGATATGTTCTCTAAGAACCATCTGGATTAACCATTGTTTCACGTAATCCTGTAATAGGTACTACAGTGTTAGCCTCTATTAATAAATCAGATAATTCAGACATTTCTATATCCTACCTCTCTGTCGAACTTAGTTCTGTAAAGTCTTCATATATTTCCTATTTAGTATTCTCCAATTGCTATTTAACCTACTATTCTGTAGCTTCTGAATTAAATTCTGGAGTCTCTTCTACCACTGGAGATATAACTAACTCTCCTCCTTCTTCCTTAACTTCTGGTTCTTCTTTTGCCTTAGGTACCTCTTCCGAGGCTGTCTATGATAAGTCTAGCTTGTCTAGAGCCTTAGCATAATTATTTCTAAATAGCTCAACCTATCCTGACAAACTAAATCCGGCAGATTTTATATCATCCTAGATATTCGCCCCAATTATTCTTGGAAGTTCTGGATCCAAAAAGATAGAAGCAGTTTTACCTCTAGACATTAAGGTATAAAACCTCTTTAAGAATGGAATAGATTCCCTGGGATTATTTAAATCAACAGATAAATCCATATTATCTATTATAACGTAATCGAATTCCTATCCCTACATAAATTTCTTTCCAGGAATAATCTTTTCAGTAAGAGGTTCCCCCAAATTGGTAAATCTTTCAGACTTTAGTCTCTAATAAACCGGAGAATCAGCATTCCCTATGAATCCTATACTGGCATCCTTATGATTCAGTAATGGCTCAATAATATCTTCCAGTCTAGCCCCTAGTAAATCTCCATTTATATCATCTTTCTTATTATATACTCTAAGATTTAACTTTCTAATAAGATTAGGAAGCTTAGCTTCTAAATCATGCCAGAGCTAATTATCTCCAGATTCCTAGATATCGTTTACAGTATCTAATAATGATGATACCTTGTTATTATTGCTCTGTTTCTATATATTAGCGGTTCTTAAAGATTCCTACAACTTAGAAGTTCTAGTTGCAAAAATATCAGTAGGGGCGAGATTTCCAACTTGTCCATTCTGATAACCGGATTGATTAGAATCACTGGCTAAGAATACTGTTCCTCCAACTCTATCAGCATACTCATCGAGTAAAGCTATCTATAAAGTATTCATATGGGCAGCTTCATCCACAAATACCAAGGGAGCTTTTATATCAGGATTAAATTTTATCTTATCAGATTTCAAATCAATTTTTACTCCAGAGAATCCAGGTTTTTTATATCTCTTCATAACAAAATAGTCTGTTTCTACAGAATGATCCTGATTCTTAGACTTGTTTATTTCTGATACAGCCTTTTCGAAGGCTCCGTTTATTTTATCCCAGTTAGGAAGTATCTTATCGAAGATATTAGAATCTCCTTCAATAGTATACGAAGTTCCCTCATTTAGAGAGTTCTGTAGTTTGACAGCCTGAGAAGTAGTAGGGCCAATTACTAATGCAGCCTATTCATGGAATCTCTATCTTATATTCTTTAATACTACCTCTGTCTTGCCAGCACCTGCTACTCCATTGATATATACAACATTTGGAGTTACCGTTCTATCAGGATTGATCAAATTAGCTAATGCTTTAAACCCTGCTTTATAAACTTTAGTATGTGCGGCTTCTCCTAGTCTTGAGATATTTTGCTACACAGTAAGTGGGGCTATATCTTCATTATCTTTAATAGAATTCTAAACAGACTTGTAATAGTTAGAAGGATTATCAGACAGTACAGATAGTATATATAATGCCTAATCGTATTTGGTAAATTCAGACAGTGATTCATTTAACTTACTAGTTAACTATTTTTCTAAGTCTGAGTAATTTCCTAGGTATCTTTTCCAAAAATCCGAATTCTAGAAAAACTATGCTGGAGTCCAGCCAGTATCCCTTAATATTCTGTTAAAGTTATCATGCAAAGTCTACTCGAAGCTAAATAACTAATTTAACTGATTCTCGGAATCATTGTCAAATGAAGGAAGAGTATCTACACCCTCTGTTAGATTATATTGCTTGTCTCCTACGGTAAACTGAAATGAAAGATTTCTTCCTATTTCATATCGAAGATTGTTTACAATGTTCTCAGTATCGGCTAACCTCCTTAATTTGTTCATACTATTGTTTTCTGAAATCTTTTCCCACAGCTATATTTCAGTATTCAAATTATTAACCTCATTCTATAATATCTAAGCATACTCCTAACTTATTTCTGGAAGAGGTTCCCATTCTTTGGTTAATTCTGATTTATGAGAATTAACAAATTCATTTGTCCATTTGTTCTAACCAAAATAACTAGTTCCATTTGGAGATGTTGAAGCTGAGTAAATGTATGCCTAGAGTAGTTCTAAAGCCTTTCTAGCATTTTTCAACTATTTGGCCTAGGTATCGTTTAACTCAAATGTGTCTATCTTATCAGCAGATATATAATCCTTATATACCTAGTTCAGTATATAATTCATATTGAATATTTCCTCCTAGTTATCAGACATTTCCTTCGTTATAGAAGATAAGATGGTTTCCAAGGGACTATGAGAATTGACTTTTAGTTTATTATAGAAGGAATAAATAGGATTCCTTTGTATTCTAGAGGAAAGGTTATCAACGTATTTTTCTAATGTATTTATCTATTTCTATACAGTATCCCCTGCATAAAACATTCTATCTGCTCTTGCTACCAACATTCCAACTTTTGAGTCCTTGCCAAAAGGAGTAATTGTTTGCGTTAAAATATCAATAAGCTTCCCTGTATCTACACCATCAATCTATATGGCTAAATTAGCAGCTGTTCCTTCAGTAGCTAGATCCTGTATAAACTACTATATGGTCACTTGGTCAGACAAATAGGAATTTTTTATAATTCTACCTAAAATAGTACTAATGGGGATATATTTTTCTAATAAGCCCTCTGGTAAGGTATTTAAAGTATTTACTATTTCCTCCTTCTATTTCTTTCCATTTAAAAAATCTCCTATTTCCTGAATTATCTATTCTCTATTTTCAATATTAGATTCCCTAACTCTCTTAAGAATTTCTTTTATTTCACTTGTAGTAAATCTTGTATACTTCTCAGTTACCCCACTTACATTATCGTCTATCGTAGCTAAAAACTAAGAAACCTGCTCTGATAGCATATTTGCTCTTTTATCTTTAAGCTATTCTTTTACCTCGTCTATATTGGATAAATCGTCTCTTAGAGTTAATAGAATACTCTTATATTGGGAAGTATCTAATATACTACCCTATTGTATAACTGGGTAGTCCATTTCTCTTTTAATAATATCTTTAAGTCTGTAACGAATATTCTATATTATAGTTCTGTTGGTTGAACTGTCTATGGAATAGTTTATAGGTCTTAATATATCATCAAATTGCTATATATAGTCAGCTAGTATCTAATTGTTTAAGTCAAATACCCTCTACTATCTCTAGTGATATTTCTAAATTTCATCAGGAGTAGTTACGTTGTTTCTTGCATTATATTCTTCTTCAGATTCTTCTATTCCATTCTAGTCTGTAAGTCTAGAATCAGAGGTATAGAAAGGCTTAGAATTTATATATTCGTCAAGAGATAAGCTCTTTTTATCGTAAAGCTATTTCAAAGAATTAAATATACTCTTATACTAATTGGCATAATCCTGTTGTGCAAGCATCTAAGGAGATATAGCTTTTTCAAGAGCCTTGTATGCTAGAAATGCTTTATCTAGGTCTCTAAGCATGATATCTTTAACGTGGTCATTCCATTGGTTATTTAAATCCATCTGCTCCTTAATAGTAAGCTCTTTAAACGGGTCTATTTTATTAAGTAACCATTTAGTTCTATCTAATCCAAGAAATGCTGAATTAAGGACAGGATCTAGAGCAAAATTTAGCTTTCTGGTGTAATCCAAGGAGTTATCCCCAGATAAAAAATCATTTATCCTATTCTGTAAATTGTCAATAGTAGACTACAACTGTTGTAATTCAATCTCTCTGCTCCTCTATTCTTCCGGAGATAAATTTCTCCTCTATTCATCAGTCAGCTCAACTCCATTAGGTGTGCCTTCTCTAGTTTTAATTGCTTTGTTGTAGTCACTCTTAGCCTATAAGTACTAATTTTGCAATTTGGAAAATTCCTAGTAATATCCAGTAACATGTGAAGCATTTTTGTATCCTCTGTACCTAGCTTCTTGTAGAACCATCTTATCAAATAGTTGATCCTTACTCAACTTGGTGCCACTTCCAATAATAGCCGCCTCTATAGAATTTATTTTTTCTATTACTCTGTTTCCAACTTGCTAGTTCTGAGACTCTTGAGCATTTTCTGTACTTAGCCAGGTAATGTTACCATTTCCGTCTCTGGAATAATCCAAACCTGAAAGTTTTGTGCTACCTGCCTTTCCCTTTGAAACATAACCCTTCACAAGGTTTCTTAATTCCTGAGCCTTTCCCTCATTGATTAAATCAACCAAATCCTTATCTCGGGTTCTATTAAATCCTTTGTATTTTTCCACTCCATAGAAAAGTCCTCCTCCTATTGCTCCTCCTATTAATGACATAGAGTATCTTTCTAGCATATTGTCGAAAGCTCCTGTGTCCTTAACACTAGCATCATACATTCCAAGATCCCCGAGTAAGGAATATATAGATTTAGAGAAGTCAGTTACTAACTCTTCAGAAACTTCTTCTAGCCCTTCTCCTAGAGCTTTCCCTACCCCTCCAAGATTATGGTCTTTGATATTTTCTACAAATGTTTCTGCTGCTTTTTTTCCGAAATTTACTCCCTTCTTGTACCATCTTATTGGAGTTTCTTTGATTCCAGGCTTATATATTTCATTTAGAGCATCTTGCATCTCCTTTTTTACTGCCTACCTTCCTTGTTTTATGGATTCTGCTGTGAGATCATCGTAGAATATTTCTCCAAGATGAGCAAATCTATCTACCCCAAACATAGCTGTGGTACTTCCTAAAGCAACCCAAGCTGCCTCCTTTTTAGTTGCTCCCCTTTCTAACATATCGGAGTATACATCCGTGTTAGAAATTAGTGCCATATACGCAAGAGCTAAGTCTGCACCTAGCCTCTATTTCTTTCTAATAGTTTCTAGTACCGGATCATAATACTTCTTCAGACATAATTCACCTAGGGTAGAATTTTTCCATAGACCGTCCTCCGGAGCCTCTAATCCTCTGAGTGATCCTCCAACCTTAGATTTATATAACTAAAAGGCTCTCTCTTCTGCTCTTTTTAGGGCTTTTTTATCCCCAAACCAAGTTACGGTTTTGGCAATTTGTTTCTGCTAACCCCACTACAATGCTATATCCGAGATAAGATTAGCGAGATTTTCAAAGGAGAAGGTATGTTCTTTACTCCAAACAGAACTAGAAGTAGTTAGAGACTCTCCTATACCAGCTGCTACATTCATCCATTTTGGAGTTTCGTTATCTCCATCTCCAAATAGGTTAGTAAAAATGCTATGGAGCATTGGAAGAGTTTTCGTTAATTCTTTAGCTACAATAGCCCTATAATAATAAGGAGCAGCAGGTGTAAACATTGGAGCAATTAATGCAACATTCTTAGCAATAACTCCGGCAGTGCTCTTCTCTAAATCATCAGAATCGAAGAAATCTATCTTATTTAGAGCTGAATCTTCCTTTGTTAGGATATCCGATGCAGATAAAACAGTTTTACCAATTGGAGACCTTCCATTAAGTCTTTCATAGTAGTATGTTCCCTCTGGGCTAAGCTTATATTCTCCTTTAGTATGTTTATTACCATATGTATCTACTTCATCTTCCTCATACTACGCTAATACTAGAGGATCAGAAAAGATATTTTTTATCCATCCTATAGGATTTCCAAATAAGGTGTAGTCTTCTGGAGTGTTTTCTTCAAATTTGCCAGTTTCAGGATTGAATATTTTCTAAGACTAAGCTATTTCCTGTTCTGACTTAGTTTTTTTACTGGTAGTTCTCCAACCTTCTACCCCAATTTGAACCCTATCAGGATTATAATTTGGTCCCAAAGTAAATTCATTATCTCTAATCTTAGTTCCTACTTTGTTGCTGGCAGTATCAAACGCATCAAGCTCTATTCCTGAAGGAAATTCATTATTCTAAAAATCCCTCCACTTGGATGCTTGCATATCATAGAACCTATCAAATTTTTCTCTAGAAAAGTTGCCATTCTAATCCTTGAAAATAGGATTACTTTTAATAAAATCTGATTTTAAATACTAATCCTTACTTAGAAACTGAGTGTTCTTAGTATTTAAACCTCCAATGGAAACTAAGTCATCTATATCTAAGGTGGGATTACTTAAACTTGATAATATCCAATCGTTTTCAAACATACTTAATTATTAAATAAAATTGAAGGATCTAACTTCTAAAATGCTATATCCCTCTATTGATATTCTTTTTCTAACATCTATCCAGTAGTCGTATCAATTGATTGATTTCCTCCTAGTGCTGCAGCTCTCTTGTTCATATTAATAGGGATGTAAATATTTCCTTTCATTATATGATCGTAGTCATTTAGCCCAAATGTTATAGCTTCCATTATCCCATACTCGTCAATATCTGGGTACTAAATATTTTTTCCCGAACCAATGGACAAGCTAGTCTTCAACTGCTTCACTAACTCCGGAGTCTATTTTACTTCTGTTACAAACTTATTACTCTCATCTATATCTACCATGTTGTCTGTTGTCATACCAGAGACAACTATAAAAGGAGCAAACTTAGAATAATCAAGTTCTCCTGTCTACGTTATTAGAGAAGTTAGCCCTGGATACTTTTCAGTGTCTCCAAATATTCTCAATCTATCTTCATCAGTTTGTGAGCTTAGTAAAAATTCTGATTCAGCCTTAGAATATTCTTCTAGAAGATCGAAATTCGGAGATCCATCTGAACGTACTGGTAAGTTTACTCTTAATAAGCCCTTTCCATCATAAGCTATATTTAAAAGAGAATCTAAGTCTACTCTTTGATTACCAAAATATATTCCATTGTCTGCGTTTATTATAGAACGAAGACCTGAATCATTTAATAAATTTTCTACAGAAGTTCTTCCTATATGATTTCCCTAGGTATCTTTTATTTGCTCATAAGCTGTTCCCTTAACTGTCATACCTACACTATCTTTGTTATTTAGAGTGTATACCGAATCATGGCCTCCATCTCCTGCCTATATACTAAGAATCAAATCTGCATCTAAGTCTCCTTTCTAGTTACTCTTACTAGACGAAGAATTAGAATCATCTAGGTCTAATTGGAAATCGGTAGTAGAGCTAAGTTTAGAGCTTATCAATGTCCATACTAGTTCTTCTGCTTCTTTATCAGTACCAGACTATGTTTTAGTTTTAAGCAGTGTCTTAGCATTAATTGGTAAGGTATTGTATATATAACTTAAAGCTGCCTTAGCTTGCATAGCCTAGTTCTTGGTAAGTAACTTACCCTTATATAAATCATCTACAGACGCATTATAAGATCCAGATTGTTGTTGTGCATTTATGAAATCCTATAATCCATTCAGTAACTAGGATGCCTAAGATCTTGCAAACCCTTCATTAGATTCAGAAGTAGTTCCAAGATTTCCTATACTATCTTGAATCATTTTAGTAACAGACTCCATCCCTATGCCATTTTTAACGACCTTCAAAAACTCATTGTTGTTTGCTAGCTGCGGGAGCTGTGCTCTATAATAGAGTAGTTCCGAATTTGTCAATGGATTGTAGTCTGAATTAGATTTGAGTTCACTCAATGTCATCAACTGAAAGTCTCCTTCACTATTAACACAGAATAATTGACCCCTATCAGTTATCGCTAACTCATTTATTCCACCATTCTTACTTACAGTTTGGAATGCATCATCATACTCTTTTTTGTTAAAATTAGCTTCCTTCATTTGACTTAGAGCTTGCAAGTATCTAGAGGCTATATTAGAAGTATTAGGAAACTAATCATACTATTGATCGATGTAGAAATTCTATAATGTCTAAGTTAATACAGCCATATCGCTAGGAAGCCCATCTAATTTCTCTAGCATAGTTAGTAAATCCTTATCTGTTAAATTAGCGTTCTCCTAATCGTTCTCAACAGGGGCTTCTTGTCTCCCACCAGTTACCGTAACAGGCTAATAGGAAACAAGAGGGGGAACTGCACTCCCCCCTTGCTAATATTTCAATATCATTTTATCATAGAAGATTTTATAATTCCATACAATGTTTTTGATAGTCTATCTATTGCCTTTTCATTTCTATCAATACATTCCTTTATCTGTCTTTGAAATCTCTCTGCATCTGCAGTTTTTGCGTGTATTCCAGCTATTGCTATCTTGGCCCCATTCTTATGGGATAATACTGGCTTAAAAGTGGAGTTCATACTAATAGGATAACCAGACCATTTAGTGTTTGGTATCTTATAATAGCTTCTTATATTATCGCTTTCTACCTAAGAGATTTTTTTCTAAGCTTGAGATAATAACCTTCTCTCATCTACACTTAACGAAGAGGGGTTGGTTCCAGAAACCACCTTCTACCATACAGACATCTCCTCATTACTAAGATTAGCTCCAAATTCGTTTGGGGAATATGTAACTGCATTATGTATGTCCTATCTTGCAAAACTATCAGAAAGAGCTTTAGTTTCTTCCCTTTTCTAGCGTGCTTCAAATTCCATTTGCTGCATAAGGGTATCCCAAATATTATGTTTTTTAGACAAATAAGCCTGTTCCAAAGCATCCTTGGTTCTCTTGGCATTCCATTGTTGTAGTCTATTAAACATAGCCGTCTCGTGTCTATTAGCGGCATTTTCTTTTTCCTATTGCCAAGCAAGCTCATCGTATTGTCTCTATACCTAATTGCTTCTTTCCTTTCCAGCAACTCTAGCTTTCTATCCTTCTGTTTCTGCCTACAATTGAGATGCAGTTTGTAAATTTCCATCAGATGTCATGGGTCTACTAGCCAACCTTCTAAGATCCGCATAATTTCTTTCTCCCTACATTTCTGCATCCAAATCACTTCTTACCGCCCTATGTATTTCAAAAGGATCTTTTAAAAGAGGTACTGCAGATTTTTTAGCTAAATCAATTATCCTTCTATTCATGGAATCTGCGTACATTGCTCTAGGAATACCATATAGAAGAGTTGGATTTATATTTCTTAAGAAATCGATATTTTTCTAGCTAATGCTCTTCTATTCCTACTCTGAGTTTGGCTACGTCAGAGATCTACTTGGAGCGCCTGATGGGTTATCCTAAACGGTCTAATTCTCCGACTGTATTTTTCTTAGCATATAATACTATGTAGAGGGATCTAAATAGTAATCATATCCAGCTTTTTTAGCAATTTGTATGTCCTGCTATAATCTTTGAGGATTATCCTTATAATCATCCTTTCTAGCTAATACTCTTCTATCATCGGTTATCTGACTGTACAACCCATCTATTGTCCACCCTCGTTTTTTAGAGTCTCCACTTATCGGAATATTTGATTCTATATTATAATTTGCATTATAGTTCGGAGCTATTATTTCATCGTTAAACCCCAGATTTTGGTAGTCCTACTAATACTAAGAAACATTTTCATTTTTTATTGGGCCTAAATCAGGATTCCATCCTGTATACATTCCCCAATGCCTAGTTTGCATCTGGTTTGAATCATCTACGGTCATTTTTCCAGAATTGATTCTATTTAATACAGAATTAAGTCTAGCAGTGGTATCGAAAGTATAGTTTTCTCCCTTTGAAACTTTTCCTACTCCCTTATCTGAACTTATCCCAAAGCTTAAATTTGGTACTAGTTCTGCCCAAGTAGCTCCCTAGGGTTTATTCCAATCATAAAATAATGTGTTTCCAGATTGATATTTTTTGACTTTCTATAAATCTAAAGTTCCTCCGGACTTATCAAATTCTATCCCTAATTTTTTCTCCCTTACATTTCTGGTATCTCCTATACCAAAATCTCTTCCATACCCTCTAGACTTCTACTACTTCGGAGTTCTATACCAGTATCTAAGCTTATTTATATTTAATCCAGTAGAAGGTCTTTGTACATTTTTAGGACTCTATGTGCCCTAGGGAATACTATATAGTTTCTTGAACAACTTGTAGTCCCATCCACTACCATTCTGTAATAAAGATTGCTCAGACCCTTCTTTGACCACCGGACCGTCCTTAAAAATCCTAATTCTCTTTGGATTCCAACTAAATTGTTTCTATTTAAACTCCCTTTGTAATTCCTAACCTCCAGTTAATTCTTTAAATAGCTTATTCTAAGAATCCAATCCTTTAGTTTTTCTCAGTTTTTCTAGATTTTCCTTAGAAATTCTAGCTCTATTTCCAGAAGAGGTGGTAACATCAGCAAAATCTTTAGAGAGAGAATTTCTCTTTACAGCTCTTTTCCCTCCTACATATCTGGCCTGCCCACTAACTGCCTTTAATCCTACAGCTAAATCTCTCCAATCTTCTGCAGACATATCTGAAGGGTTAGTTAAAAATTTATCAAATGCTTTAGCTGATGTGGCAATTCCATATGCTTGAAGAGATCCCTTTATCCACTTTGACATTGGTTTGAGAACTTTAGCAATTTTTGCAGCCTTTCCAGTAAGTCCTAGACCAGGGATTAGCCCTACTGCATCCATTCCTAACCCATAAAGAGCGTTACCTGCTGTTTCCCATCCAGAGGTCCCCTCGTCTGCAATATCTGCTCCAAGATTAGTTAGAGTACTTGCTACACCGAGAGCAGCTGAGGTGGCTGTACCTGCTCCTGGAACAAAGGAAGCTGCTATAGATCCTATATCTAGAGCAGCCGCAGCTAGCCTAGCTCGGTCTTGAGCAGAAAGTTCTTTTTCCTATAGAGGTTTTCTTTCTCTAGCAGCTATACTTTCAATAGTGGTTCCTTCCTCTTCTGCCCGTTTCTTCTAATCTTCTTTTTCTGATTTTCTCTTCTACTGTTCCTTATATTGTTCATCCAACGATTTTAACGCCCCTCCTAACTGATGCTTCTGAGCCTTTTTATATCCTTCATAAGCCATCCTTTCTCTAAGAATATCATTCAGCAACATTGATTGTTCATAATATTGCCTAGTAGTAGGATTATAAGCTAAAAAAGTAAAGTCGTCATAGTTCTCAGATCCAGGTATTACATAATACCCATCGTTAAGTATACTCTTTCCCTATTCATTTAGATATTTTGGATCGTTAAACAAATTATACTATGCTGCATAATCCAAATTATTAGCAATATGCTAAGAGGTGACATCTTTATCCTGCAGATAAAATTTATGTTGCCCTCTTAAAGCTTTAGACAACTAGGGGAAATTTATATATTCCTTAGCCCACTGTGGAAACTATTCTTTATAGTTATCTGGAAGATTAGACATATCTACATTATACTTCTTAGCTATATAGGAGTTCATTGTAAGAGGGCTATAGGAGAGATCTGCTAAAGTTTTTGGACCTTTGAACTAAAATGGATTTTTTGACTAAAGATTATCAAAGAACTAATTCATTTGTCTCTCCTACTACATTTTATCTCTCTATTTTATTATTTCCTCTTCTTCCTACTGTTTCTACATTTCAGCTATATCTCTCTTAGCTTGCTCAACCTAAGTCTCTGACTACTAAGCTCCAGTATGGAAGAAATTATCAAGAAATTCGCTAGATATTCCAGCTCTATTTAGGGCTATTACATCATTAGAATTATATCCATCTCCTAATTTATCTATAGCTTCCTACAACCTTTGTCTGTAAGTATCCTTATTTTGAAAAGGAGATTCAGTATAGTCATAATCTTGTAAATTATTCATATACTCCTGCAACTGCTACCTTAGATAAGCTGCTCTATTAGTGGTACCTCTTACTCCAGTGGCTTGATCTACTGTATCTAATTCTAGATATGGGGTCAAATCAGCCTTCCCTCCAGCTGGGAAATTGTCTTGGTTCCACTTAGAGACAAATCCATGCTTGGATAAATCGAATTTACTATCAGAGAAATTTTCCTTTTGAGGGGAAGATTTTCTTATCGCATCTCCGATGATATTAAAATAGGAAGCAACTTCCCTATTAGCTGGAAATAAATGATACTTCTTCTTATCTTTGTCTTTTAGTAGATTATAATCATCAGTTGTAATTCTATCTCCTTTATCGCTATAATAAAAGTCAGAATTTATCGGAGCATAATCTTGATCCTTGTTACTAAGGATTCCCTCGGAATCTATTATAGTTCCAAAATCGTCAGTGCTAAATCTGTTAGTGTTAGTGGATAACTAATCCTATAACCCTGCTATGAATGTGTTATAAGAGTTCATGAATTCCTGTTTCTAATCCTAGCTCCAATTCTTAGAATTCAAATAGGATTGTATATTGGTCCCCAAGTTGTGTATATAGTTATCTAAATCTATCTCACTTGTTCCAAACTTATACTTAACCTTCTGTTTCTATTTTTCTTCAGCCATATTTGTCTAATATAATATATTATTATAGATAAAGGGGTACACCTAATTCATTTAGATATACCCCTTCGTGTCAAAATTGTTAAGCTTTTATGCGTCTTACTAAACGACCTCCTCTACGGTAAACAGGCTCCCCTTCTGCTGGAGTAGGAGTAGCTTCCTGCGGGGCAGCTCCCGGTTGATTACCTCCACCTCCTAATGCTTCGATTACCATTTGGCATACTTGCATAGCGATTTCGCAGTCTTGTCCTTGAATTGCTTGTTGTGCACCTTGAAGCAGCACGGCTGCTTGATCTGCACCACCCTGAGGTGCAGAAGAGGGCGCTCCAGAAGGCATCGGTCCTCCCGTCTAAAACTTCTCTTTTAATTTCATAAGTAAAAACTTTAAATTGTAATTAATGCATTAATCATCTATTATTTTTATGTACCTCAATAGTACATATTAATTTCTCTGTGGCCAAGAAATTTTGTAATAATATATAAATTATCAGTTTTTGTCGTTAGAATTATCGTCTTTCCCAGATGGAACCTCAACATATTCTGGAGGTCTCGAATCCTATCCCTTTATTACCTTGAATATATATTTCCCTAAAGACTTGCAATACCTATTATAATCTTTAGTTTTATTTTCATAAGCCTTCTTTGCTTTTCTTATCAAGGTTCTAGTTTCCTTTCTACTAACGATTCTCTCTCCTCCCTATAGATACATTTGAGTATTTCCATTTGGAGCAAGCACCTTCATAACATATTTATCATAATCCTCAGAATCATCTATCTCAAAATCATCTCCTTCTACAATACCGGAATCCTAGTTAACTTCTAGAATATACTTAGTATCTACAAAGGGGACTAGGGTTTCATCCTCTGGCTGAGCTTTATATACCAAAACTACCTCATCATCATCGTTAATAGCTATCTAATCTAGAGGTATCTTAGTGTCTTTCATCCACATTTCTCTAGTTCCCTCATCTTCCCATGCAAACAAAGCTCCTCTATCCGGAGGAAGATTTTCTACTCCCATTAGACCTTTTCTTCTATCCTCTTCTGATTCTAATAAATCGCAAATATATGATTTATTCCCCACATTAACTTTAACTTGTTTCATTTTTTTCTATATGTTTTGATAAATATCCCTCCTACTATTCCTGGAATAAGTAGCTGTTTTTTTGTAAAATATCGGTTTTATCATTGTTTAGTGATGGATATTACAGATTGCCGTACTAAGTAACCTTATTCATAGGGATATGAATAAAGTCCTATAATATTCCGCGCTAATGTTATCTCTTTATCATTTATATCTACTAAATATCCAATAGTGGATATAGCTGGAATATTTTCTGTAAATTCCTCTGCTGTTGTCCACCATACTTCAAATGGGCTTTTCAATGTATATTCATTCATTATTATGTATTGCCTTTATGATATTTAAATTGTACAAGAATAGTTAGCAGGAGAAAATATGATGTTTACATTACAAGCCCTAATTTTGAATGTGCTCACTGTACGACTTCTTGGTAAAGCTGTAGCTGCACAAGCTATTTAAGCGATAAATTATCCTCCTGCTAACTATTCAATAATACTAATAGATAAACGAAATGTAAGGTTTAATTATGTTAAATCATATCCTTTTTTTGATAATTTCGAAATATGTTCTATATTTGCAGTAAATATATGAACATGAAGCAAGAGCCGAAATTTAAAGTACGGGATATAGTTTGTCTAATGTCTCACCCTAATATTCCATTTGTAATCTCTAAAGTAGATTATAATATTTATAGTGGGTATGAGTACACTGTTTACACTGTTAAAGGTAGTACTCGTATTATAAATCAATTAGTTCCCGAAAATATTCTTCAATTTTTTCATCCTACTCTTTAGGTAGTCTGTAAACAAAATCGGAATATCTATAAATAAGACATCCAAATAGATAATAGAATGTTACTTGTCCTGCATAAGTTTCATTTTCAACCTATCCTCTGTTTGGGTATCTAAGCGTTTTCTTACAAAATATCGGTTTCATTATTGTTAGTCAAAATTCTTCTGGTCTATATCTTGATTCTGGATTACTTTTATAATCATAAGCATCGTAAGCATACATCTCCATAGAAGAGCTTATGTCTTCGTTTCTATTTTTTAATTCTGTATACAATTCAATAATTAAATCGTATTCAGAACGAGAATAAAGATATGAGAACAATGCTTCCCAATCTCCTCTCTCTTTCATGAAATTTACAGCGTTTTTATTCATATCCTTTCTATGTTAAACCAACTCCTAAAGGAAATCCAATAGTTTTAAAAATAATTCCTTTTAAAAGTTGGTAATCATAGTATTATTTTGCATCTTTAAATCTAATATTACCTCTTCTCCGATTAATTCTTATCTTTGTAATAAGGTAGCTGTAACAACCTACATAGTAATGTTGCTTGTCTAATTCGGAAAGGAGGTAATATGTTAAATAGCTCATAGGCATTAGCTATAAGTATTTTGCTCACAACTACAGGAATGGTAGTTCCTTAGTTAAGCATTGCAGCAGGAATCCTAAGTATTGCATTTGATTTCTACCTATATTATTATATTATAAATAAGAAAATAAGTCGTATCTTTGTAATCCCTTTCAGTATCTCTGTGAACTAAACAAAATCAGAGGGTAAACTAAAGGTTAAAGATATGGTACAGCCAATCAATAGACATCTCCATTCTTTTTAGAACTGTTAGAATGAAGCTCTGTCTCAAAACAGACAAACAGTCCAGTGCTGCTGTGACAAGCCTGTTCATGTTCGTGCTTACGTGCGTTTCCGCTTTGGCAAGTGGGAATTTGTAAGAGAACATTGTAGAAGTTTACCTGGTAGGTAATCAGTCATCATGAAGTCTCTGCTATTGTCAGTAGTGGAGACTTCTTTTTCAAAGACACAACTTATTTTCTATCTCAATATTACTCACTTAGAGGCGACTTTCAAAGTTTAAATTTGTTAACATAATTGCATAGCTGCTTCTATCATAATTCGCACAACTTTATTTTCAATATTATCAAGAAATTTTTCGGGGTCTTTCCAAAATTCTTCTTTTGATAAGTTGTACTTATCCAATATTGCATTTATGCCAGTTGCACTGTGTTCTGCTGTAATCATAATTATTTATTTGTTTTATTTACAGTTATAGGTACTCCTGCCATAGTAGCATATTTAGATAGCCATTTGGCAGCTTCTTTCCAATCTGTTATAGAATTGAAAAAATCTATCATATTGTTATTCATTCCAGTATCTCGTACATAATTCTATGCTGCATATCTCAGCATATCTTCTGTAATCTCCTAATCAGGAGAATTTAGTCCAAAGTAATCTTTAATCTAAGTTCCTCTTGCTGCTAACTCACTATTATTGTTCCCTATAAAATAGTTAGGTTGAGATGGAGTAGATTTTCGTAAGTATTCTAAATTAAATCCTTGTGAAGATTCTGCTGGAATATGAAGAGCATGGTCTATTTCATGACTAATTGTCCTATCTATATTCCGAACTCCATAATCATCAATAATCTTTCTTAGTCCATCTTTACCAATATAAACGTTACCAGTTCCAGCAGTAGCAAATGCTCCATGTTTAGTAGCTTGCTCCGTAGCGAACTAATACCATTCTTTAACTGGCACATCTACATTTCGAACAGCGGTTGCAAAATCTTCTACTATCTTGTCTACTGTTTCCTATGGCATTCTATCATAATAATTTATATTATAGAACTGTGATTTGGCTTTATAAGGCCAAAAGAATGCTCCTGTTTGATGAAACTTTTTATTACCTACCATTCCAGGAATGCGGTCAAATCCACCTTTTATTAATCTATCACTATGTAAATCAATAGGGTTCATAGGAGAATTTGGAACCGCATATTGCGGAAGCTCCAAATTTCTGTTAGGTAAAGATTTCCCCAGAAGATAATAAATCTCCTATTTTAACTTTCTGTAATTGGTCTTTTGCAGCGTTCCTTGAAACCTAGCCAACAGCCCTCTTTCCTGCCCATTTTGCTCCTTTAAACAGTAAACTACCGGCACCTAATCCCATTGTAGCATAATCTGTAAAGTTAAGAAATCCATTTAAATTACGCAAGCCTTTTTCTGTATTTTTATCTTCCATGTATTGATTATAGTCAGTCTTTGCTCTTTTCTAAGACTACTACCTCTACCAATCACTTCTATTATCCTAGACAAACTAAGGCTGCTCAGGATAAGTTCTCTAAATCTTCTCCTATATAGTAGGTTTAACAACTCTAGTATTATCAGCTACTATAGTTCCTGCCTATGCCTTGATAACTCCTCCGTTCTTGAAACTCTTAAATACCGCAGAAACCCTATCAGCATAATCAGTGGCTTCTGCATATCTTCTCTTGCCTTTGTTCTTACCAGTAAGTTTGGCGGTGAATGTATTAATATCATCATTTTCGTCAAAGTCATATAAGTGCTTCAAGAACTGTAATTTATCAACTGCATATTCATCCATAGAGTTATATGAACGGAATTTCTATTTGATGGGATTACCTTTAGCATCGTGGTCATTCCCTCTAACGTAGTCTCCATCCCATTTAGCTCCTGCGGTAAGATTACCAAAGTTAAATCTTCCCTAAGCTGAACGTCCCCACCTACTTTCTAGGGCATCCTGAGCAACTAGCATCTTTATAGCGTTGTCGTTTGTTAGCCCAGCTTTTCTATAAGAAGCTATCATATCAGAAGTCCATTTATCTCTTTTTGTATAGGGACTCTTCCACCCTTCACTAGACTGAGAGGGTTTTCTACTTTTAATAGTTCTGTCTGAGACTCCGACTGGGACAAAATACTAAACATTGTTTCCCCTTGTTTTTGTATCCTTTTTTGGTTTCTTCTACGGAGTGTCATTGGCTTCCTAATATGATAAGGTAGGGGTGTTGTCGAAAACTATATTAGGAATTAAATCAGGAGTTTTAACCTATTTATAAGATACTAGCAAATCATTCAGGTTCATTTATTTTTCCTCCCTATTTTAGCGTATCAATCAAAGAAGTTCTATCGTCTGTATTAAACAATATTTCTTTTACTAGTAGCTTTCCGGCTTCTATTGCTACCTCATCCTTTTCTTTCTGGGAATATTCCTAGTCTGTATACTTAGAATATAACTCTTCAAGCTTTTTAGTAACTTCTAGTGTAAATATTATTTCATTTTTCTCTATTTCCGCCTATTGCTCTCCTTCATTATCTATAACTGGGATACCTTTTTTAGTTAAGTTGTCAGCATTATCCATATGATGTTTATGAGCATGAAGAGCACCCTCTGGAATTACGTTTTTCTGATTAGTCTCTTCTATTTCTGGAGCATCTACAGATTCTTGCTTGCCTCCACTTTTAAACTGTTTAGGTTTCTCCGTTTTTTCATCTTCTTGTAAGGTTATGGTGGGAACCCATCTTAGCTCTCCTCCACTCTCGAACTCTTCTACTACCTTAGTAATAACTGGAGACCAAGCTACTGAAGAGTCTTCTATTCTTTTTGTATTTACGTTTATAGATTGCTATATAACGCTCCCAGTTTTATGAAACTTCAATTTTTTAATTCTGTTGAGTTTATCTCCCATTCTAGCAGCTCTTATATATCTCTAATCGTAACCCCCATTTAAATTAAAACTATAATTTAAGTGGTTAATATCGGACATATTTACAGCAATATCTCTTCTATCTGAAGCTTCATTTGCTATATCAGTCATTACATTCTGTTTCTCTCTAGCTGCGTCTATTTCCTTATTAGCTTGTTTTCTTTTTTTATTACTAAAGAGTCCATATTTCTTTCCTGCCTTAGACACGGCATCGTTTATATCAGACACCGTTCCGCCATAAGACCCTCCTACCTATTCTATAGCCTCTTCGTTTGCTGCAAAATCCTATGTCCTTTTCGCACCAATGGCGTTAACAAGACCAAAGGGAGTTATTTTAAGCAAGCTACTATCTAGTATCTAGTCAGCTTTTGTCATCTAGTCAGTCCCTATTCCCATAGAAGATAAGGCATCTCCCATAAAACTACCTAATTTCATAGCTCCTCCAGCTATAGTACCTATTGGAGAAAATCCCATTAAAGACGATGATATGGCATCTGTAGTAGAATTTATTCCAGAGGTTAAGGCGGAATCGTTAACATGTGCATTATTGAATAATACTCCTCTAGCCATATCCGACCCTCTCCCCACTAGTCCAAATGTATTAGATACTTTGCCCAAGGACTTCACTGGGGACTAGTTAAATGATTTTACATTGATTGACATTGGAGAAATAGAATTCAGAGCGTTTTTCTGTGACTAAATAAGGTTAGAAAAATCCAATTGATTACCCAAACTAATAGGGATAGATATTCCACTCTATCCCTTTAGCACTCTTTTTACTCTCTATATGTTATTTATATTAATCATGAATAACTAATTCTATATACTGTATTTAAGAAATCTATTATAGCCAATTCCTCTCCGGAGTATCTAATTCTAACTTTCAGGAATTTATCTTTAAGATCAATTTCCTTTCTATTTTGAGCTTCTCCAAAATTATACTTATATATATTCACATCATCTAACCAATTAGTTAGATCTAGAGGTTTCCAGTTTCCGTCTACCCCAAACTTCGATATATCATAGACGTCAGACAAAGCATTGTCAGAATCCTGATCTCCTGGAAACTTAATGATTCCAGTTTCCAAAACCTAATCTGGTATTGGAGAATTATATATAGGAAGAGGGGGTAACAAACTAGAACCGTCATACGACTTAGCCCAAGTAGAATTTTCTGGTCTTATTAAGATTCCCGAATTTTTCTTCTCATACTCATTTTTGTAGCATACCAAAATAGGATTAATAGTAACCTTCCATCTATCCTCTAAGTATTGACAGTTTGCAGCTATTATAGATCTAGAATCATCTTGACTTAGTTCATCTAAACAAACAGCCTTAGCATGATTCCAAATTCTATATTCTTGCCTATTCGGATAGTAAACTATCTCTGCTCCAGATAGATGACTATAATCATGCCCTTTAGGATATGTTATATGTATATAGTAGTCTTCTATATCATTGATAGTATCCTATCTAGTATAATATCTATGAGGAAAATCTGCTGATTTAGGCTACTATCTAGTTTGAACATTTAAGAAATTTCTATTATAAGTAATGTCTGCACCATTATACTACCATAAGGCTTTCATCGCTTCTTGTCTAAAATACATATTAGCTTTATCCTTAGCAAAATCATAGGTTTCTCCGATTATCTCATAGTGGAATGATTCGGGCTTTGCTTTATTTGCTATTATCTCCAAGTTCGTAAATATTTTATGAAGAGAAGGATCGTTGACTACAACGCATTCAAATTCAAAGGGATGCTGTTTACCGTACCAATAGGTAGGATATATAATATCTGATGTGTCTATTATTCCAGCCTATCCATGCTTCCAAAAGTCAGAAGATAGGAACTATAAATTCCATCTAGGAGCAATGGCTACTACAGATTCATAGCATCCAGCATCTATTAGAGATGTTCCAGAATCAAACCCAGCTTTCATATTATAATAATCATCACTTAACTTAGAGCTATTATCTGGATCCTATATAGTGATGGATGCTTTTATATTAAGTAATGTTACTATCTTATCGGGGTTTATCATCTTATCTCTTGGCAAGGTAAGTCTCTTCCCAGTCTTGTCCCTAAAAATAGGATAATTATTTTCTACTATCTCGGATAGGGTAACTACACGCTGAACTTCTGTAGGTTCCCCATCGGGCCCCTCTATTGTCTCGGTTATAGTATCACCAACTGCTATCTTATTGCTTTCATCATCTGCATATCCATTTCCAGCCTTATTTCTATAGTATAATTCAGATAATAAGGGTTCTGGACCTCCTGAGATTACTACAGCAGAATCTTCACTGCCAGAAGAATCTATAAATACATTCTATAGCTTACTTCCATCATTATAATATACATAAGAATCCTATCTTAAAGCTAATGCATACAAAGGTAATTTCTTTCCGGCAAACATAGCATCCTAAGGAAGTTCGTATTCTATAAATGGAGTTATTTCAAAATGATTATGATTTCCATATTGATCCTTTTGTAATGAATAAGATACAGTATAATATACCTAGGAATCCGGAAGAACTCTATTACTTAAAGATAACAATCCTATATATCCAGTTCTACCTCTACCTTGCTCCGATGAAATTGTTCGCTCTATTACCTTCTACTAACCCTACTTGTCTATATACGGAATTTTTACTCTAAAATTAGTTACTATTTCGTTCTACTAATTCTAGGTATTTTCTATTATAACATTAGATAATGTTATACCATCAGCAAAGGAATTTTCACTATGACTAGTTCCTAATTTAGCTAGCCACTTGGTTGTATTTCTATCGAAGGAAAATGGTATATTATTTATGTTTTCCATATGGCTTGGAACCCAACTGTAAAATGTTATAAACTTTTCTAACAATTCATTCCAACATAAATTCCATACCTTCTCTTCAAATCCATAGGTATTGTCATAAAATGTAAATAGAACATCTCGCTTAAAAGCATTATATACTGTTTTTACATTTCTTATACCTATCTTCGGAGTTAGCTCTCTTTCCCCTAACGTGATATTGTTATTTAGAAATTCTTGCACTCTAAAGTCGGAAATGCAAGTAAGAGTATTTCCGTCAGTACGCCAGATTTTCTTAGCAACTGTATCAACTCCATATACATATTGTACAGAATCTCCAGTTTTTCCTGGGGCTTTAAGAACACTTTCAGGCCACTAACTACCAAACACATCAGAAATAATTTTTGGATTCTCTGGAAGCACATTAGAGGTGTTTATATAAACATTTCCTCCAGCTCCTTCCCCTGCTAGTGCCCTTTCATTGACTGCTATTAAAGCGATGCCATGCTCGAATACACATAATAAATTGGACTGTAGAGAAATCAACTTGACTATTTCCCCATACCCTCTCGTATAATCCCTATAATGAGTTCCCTAGAAGGTTCTAAATCCATTTCTGTAGGCATCATTTGTGTGAATATCAGAGTACATTATTCTAGTTCCAAACCAATTTTTAATATATGGAACATCCGGAACCAAATTATTCCATCTTTCACTTAATGATTTAGAAAACCCCTTATTATGAATACTAGACTCAGGAACCTTATACGCTCCCTCAACGCTCATTGGAAGGTATGGGTAGTATCCCCTAGGATGGCCACACATAGACTGTTCATCTACATTGGACGAGTCCAAGGTTCTAATATTTAGATTGTTGGACGATCTTATAGTAAACGTTACCCACATTCCTAGCTATATAGCGTTTACGTCTCCAAGATTTATGTTAGAATACTTTTCTGTGTTATCAGGATCATAATTATCTCTCCAACTGTTAGCGTCTACGATTTCATCGTTGTATGGAGCAGATGGGTCGTTAAAATTCCTAATCACTCTATGAGTGAACTGACATATATAACAATCTCCTCTAAATACTTCATGCTTATATCCAGTATTTTCCTAGAGATCGTTTACTAATAAGCTTTTGGGAACAATTCTGTAACTATCTATTTCTTTCATATCTATTCTATCAGATATTGCATTATAAACAGAATTGTCATCCATCCTTATCTTAACATACTACAACATATCAGTTTCTGAATAATTTGGAATATATATATTTACTGTTTCCGCAGGAGAGAATTTATCATTTATATCATCAATAGCTAGATATGGCCCAAAGCTCCCTCTAATTATGTCACTACATATCTTTTTATTCTAGTTATTATTCTCATAGGAATCTCCTATAAACTCATACTTGTGCGCTTCTTCTGCTTCTCCGGCTCTACTTCTAAACATAAGTTCCCCTAATCCAACGCATTTGGTATCTCCTGGAACTCCGACTATATTACACTAGTAATTATTTCGAATGTTCATATCATAGTATCCAGGAATATAAAAATGTCTTCCTTGATTAGAGAAATAATTAGCTCCTCTTCCTGCCAGCCCGTTTATTCCCTAACTTATAGTTAATCCTATTCTATGAGTATTTCCTGTAAAAATCTAGTTAAAATATTCCTAGTTTATTTCGTAGTCGGGACATAAAATAGCCTAGACCTTATTTTTAGTCTAATCCTTGATGATTATTCTATTATTAAAATCTTGAGAGAGTTTTCTGGAATTATCTTGTTCCTTTATCTCATATCCAGAAGGACATTGAGTATCTCTACCATTTATACTTACTGTATTAAATTCCCTTCCAGTGGCATATCTAATTTCCTGTACAGCCCCAGCGGTTGCCACAATCGCTCCTGCTGCTGCACCTACAGTTGTCGCTACTACTGCAGTAGTTCCAACGGTTCCTAAGGCTGCTGATAATCCTAAGGTTCCAGCTATGGTTCCTGCTACAGAACCAACAGCACTAGCTCCTCCTGCCATTGCTCCAGCAACTCCGGCGGCTACAGCTCCTGCAGCTCCTGCAGTAAAGACGCACGCTGCAGCCACCGCTACAACTGCTATTCCAGCTATTACTGCAGTTAGTATTTTCTTGAATAAACCAGTATGTTTTTTGTTAAATTTGAAACTATATCTTTCTAGGAATCCTTCAGATATATAATTAACCCCATTTATATTCTCAGTCTATACATGGGTGTAAGATAAGGAATTTCTTATCGTATCAAGAACCCCTCCTGCAGTAGGAATAGTTGGAGTTCTAGATTCTTGATCAATTCCTATAGTTATTCCTTGTGCCAATATAGTCGGAATACGGCTCTACCTTACAAAGAAATATCCACTGACATACTTCTTTAATTCTTCTGCGGCCTCCGCATCTATTCTGATATCTAATCCATAGATGATATTTGCTTCCTGGTCGGGCTAGATTCTTATAACTCCCTTTGCATTTTCATTTTGTACTTGTATAGTATCGTTTCCTCGATAATGAATTATACCACTATCCTCGTCATAACTAATATAGCATCTTTCTTCCCCTTCATAAACAGGATAATCTGAATAGAACCCATTCTTATAATCCTAAGTCTAATTAACGTATATATTGGTAGCTCCTCTTATATTAAACACTGGGGTTAGTTCTCCATTTGGTAAAATATATACTACCCCTATTCTGTATAATTCCTCTCCCCAGTAACCAGTCTTCTCATAGATAAATTTTGGAGAGAAATACCCAACTTCACTAGTTGATATGTTATAAGATTGATCAATTGTAGTCTTATAGATCTCATACTTAGCATATGGGAGAAAGTGTAAAGATAGATCCTAAAGTTCCTTATACGGGATATTGGGCTTGTGAACATTTCCCAAAAATAACATATTCTAACATACTGCCTATGCCTTCGCAGAATCCACTATATTATAGCTTAGATTTATGTCAGAAGCAGTTAAAGAAACATTATTTTCAAACCCAGAAACTACTATAGAAGAAGTTCCAGCGTTAGAAATCAAAAACTTTTTATCTACCTTTATATACTCGGTAGTATAATTATCATTGCCCTCAGAAAAATATCTAGAGTAATATACATATACGTAATCATAGGAGGTATCTAGATTAGACATTAAAAATCTAACAGATTTGTAGCTATTTTCGTTTTTTGTGCCTGTAGTTAGACTATTAGGTGCTCCAAATCCTATAAAAACGCTAACTAGCCCCGATTCTGCTACGAAATCAGTTTCATTTCCATCTGCGTCCGATAGTCTGAAATAAAAGTGATAATTCCCTACTTTCAAATTTCCTCCAGAATCCGTTCCTTGGAACTACAACTTAGGTATCTTCTACACCCTTTTATAGAGAGAAGTATCAATATCAAATCTTTCCCCTTCATCATATATATTGCTATCATTATCTCCATTTCTATCTACCACCTCATAAGTATTTTTTCCAGTGGCGCTGAATCTAGTATTTACTAATCTAGGAGTGTTAATACCATCATTCAAAATCAAGTTAACAGATCCATCGTAGCTATACTATGGGGTTATCATTACTGGGTTTTCCAAAGAGAAATTTAGTTGATCAGTTATAAAATCAACTAAAGTTCCCTTTTCATAAGTTGGAAGGTTATCTATTTCTACATAAGTTATTACTCCCTCTTCACCCTAAACAACCTATCCCTTAAACCATTTATGACTCTTTTCAGAATCTTTGATTTCTTTAGTCCAGTATTCAAACAATTCCTCATAATAATATGTCTTTCCGGTTTTTACTACCTTATACCGAGCCTTACTAGTTCCAATCTCATAAGTCCTTTGCAATTCTCCTGATTGAAGCTAAAAAGCTATCTCATCATTGAAAAGAGTGCTGTCTAAATAAGAGTACACCCTAGCACCAGGTTTAGAGGACAATTTGCACCCATAGTATATATCTAACTCATCATTTAGTTCTTTAATAGAGTATAACTGTCCATTATACTCATACTTATCTTCCTGTATTCTAAGATTCCTAAATGGATTATATTCATAGACCAAATTTCCCTTTGTGGGGGTAACCTAAGTCTGAACTGCAAATTCATGTGAATACTTTAATAATTCAATCATTGGTTGAAAAATGTATAGTGAGTGTATAATCTCATATTTCCATATATATTAGACCAAGATACATATTCTACATTAGTAATATAAAGTGTTTCAGTACTAGAAAGTGCACCGTATCTTATATAATTCTATGCTATAGTATGAACGTTATTAAAATCTGGGTGAGCAGATAGCTAGTTATTGTACTAAAAGCCTTGACTTATAGTGCTGAACATATAGTTTCCCTCATCTTTCTCATCTTCCTCATCTTCAAGTAATTCTTTGAAGTATCGAATTTCTTCACCCTTCGAGTAGTATCCGGATCTGGAAAGGAGAGGAAACGTTCCAATCCAATTATATGCTACATATTTGCCGTTCTTTTTATAGTAAAACTAACTTCCATACTCATCCAACTGAACCTATGTTAGATTACTTTCTTTAGTATTCCATACATCCAACACATCCTTAAATATAGCTATAGATGAGGTAGAATTCATAGTAGGCTCCTTGGTTGTAAACTCTATAGATATGGGAGCATTCTTTAAAGTTCCACGTAAGTTTACTAATATATTATTATCATTTATATTAGTAATGCCTTCTAAGTTATTTTTTACCTACTCTACATATTTCTATAAAACTATTCCTTGAAGACATAGATAGGAACTACTCGGCTACTCAATCAGTAGACTATATAAAACATCATAAGTGTAGACTACAGAATGAGGTCTTAAGTATATTACATCAGACACAATAGGAACTTGGGTCTTTACATCAGTCTTTACATATAGCTAGGTCAATGTATCAAGTATAAAATCTGATATCCTATTTAAGGATGTTTGTAAAGCAGCATCTTCTGAGGTCTATGACCACTTTGGGTACAGTAGGTGATCCTAATCCACTTGTACATAATTATTGATTAGATACAGATTTTTATCAGAATCGACAAATGCTGGAAAAATAAGATTACTGGTTGTTTTGCTTAATAAAGAAAGACGATTTTCAGAATCCCTATAGTAGAGTTTATGATCTCCTTTATCTATATAAGTAAAATAGAAATTATAATCATTAAGATTAGAAAAATTATTACCGAATTGTGTATCTTTGGCAGTAGATCCTAATAAGTATCCGTTATCTGACTCCGGAGTAGGTGTCAAATCAGTTGTTCCTCTTCTACTAAAGAATCTAATCGCGCAAAATCCATAATCTAAATCGTTCTCTCCAAATATTCCATCAAACCTAGTCAATATTGATCTATCTCTTGGTTCCTAATTTGTGCTAGTATTTAAATGATCAATCTTTTTCTATACGGTAGGCCTACTCTAATCTTCAGTGGTACTTAATATTATTGATCTTGTAGGATAAGGTGCGCCATCTACATAATCTCCTCCGGCTAAATGAATCATTCTTTTAAGAACTAATCGTTTGCTATCAGTACCCATCCCTGCCTAATTACTTCTAACAAATCCATACTTCATAGCAGAAGTCAAATCATGTACAATTGGAGCATAAGTTGGGATGTCTTCTGAAGTTTGAGTATAATACTAATAAAAATTACTAAAATTCATAGCATTATATGTAAACTGCCAATCAAATTTATCTTCCAATAAGTTTTTCATGTCCAGAGTTACATATTTTGCATTTTGTATAGTAACTACTTCTCCTAAATAATTTATATATTCGATACCTTTTGAATAAGTTACATCACTTCCTATATCTAGATTCTACCAGTTAGGAAGTTCTTTGTACGACTAATCATCCCAGTTAGTATTTGTTATAGATGGCTTCTCCTCCTCTCTAGCAGGAAGAAGTCTCTCTGGATGAAGAACATCACTATCTTTTTCATATTTTCCATTGATAGATGTTACTGAAGCACCCTCAGAAGTGATATAACTGTTACCTTTATAGATAATTAATCTTAGATCGGATGCTATTTCTGAAGATAATGAAAATGTATTATATGTTTCCTACAGTCCTGGTGTTATATCAACTTGTATATTTTCATCCCCGATTATTTCCTGAACAGTTGTGCCAAAATTCTTAAATGGAACATTTAAATCTGCTTCATTTGAGGTAACAATAGAATCACTAACCTATAAATTGTAATTACTGTTTGTACTATATGATACTCCTACGTCAGTATTTAATTCTAGTAGCAATGTATCGAAATCTAAAACATTATAATATTTATCATTATACATCGTATTAGTCCACATCCATCTGTAGAATGTCTTAAATTCATCCTGTCTTGTAGTATCATAATTTCCTAAAGCATCTTTAGAACAATACTAGACAGTTATTTTTACAAGATATAAGAAATTAGAATATATAGTTCCAGCATCATTTATATGAGTAGTTGCCTCTGTTGTTCCTACCTCGATTGTTTCTGTATCTCTGCGTATTTTTGCAGTATAATAACCGTCACTAGGTTTCTCAGAAAATAAATCAATCTGAATAAGTTCATCTCCTTTTTTCGGTTCAAAATTATCCCATTTAGCTCCATTACGCTATTTGCTGTATTTCTAGGGATCAGTGGAACCTCTATAAACAGTTCCATTTTCATCTTCCTGTCCAGCATGATATATAGGATTTCCATTTATGTCTGTTCCTGTAAATTTATAATTCTAGAAACTTCCATTTAACGGCAAATTATCGGTAAATACCCCAGAATAAGAACTATTGTTATTTAAAATATAATTAGCAGCAACCCCCTGATTGTCTATAAATTCTAATATAACAGCATTTACTCCCTTATTTTCTTCAGGAAATACATCTAATCCTAATGTAAGAGTAGATACATTTTCAGTGTTGTAGTACTTCCACTAAGTTAAGTTTATTTCTCCGCTTCCTAACTTGCTAAAGTTTATGTAACCACTAACCTTTAGATCTGGTAACACTCCGTAAGGCATCATAGGAGCTACTTCATAGTTATATATAAGGTTAGATATATCTGGAGCTAGTTCTTTAACTGGTCCATCAAATATCTATTTAACCGGTATACTAAATTTTCCAAAATATTTAGATACAGAATGTCCAAAGTAATTATTGATTATATCATCATTAATCTGATAGGGATGAATCTTAATGTTTTTATTTTTATAAGAAGTATAATATTCAACTTTTCTTTTTCCTTCTTCTCCTTCTTCTTTTTCCTCTATAATGGTTTCATGGGCATTAACATAATACGTTGAAGAACCTAACTCAGAAAGATTAATTTTAGTGAGAGCAATATCTTTTACATTATCATACTATTTTAATTGGCTAGGATAGATTTTTATATTCCCCACTCCTATATCTTCAGACCAACTATCATCCGGATTTTCTTTCTTCTCACCTTCTCCTGCATATTGTGTTAGCCTTATAGCATCTAATGACTTATCTAGGATTCTCTGGTAGGATTTAGATTTTTTAAAATCATCATACAGTATATTATCAGATTCCTATTTATATCCTCTAGATATTTCTTTGGTGTAATATTTCTAACTAAAATCACCTTCATTCCAACACTACATAAAGGATTTTAATTCTTTCTCCTTAACAGATGGATAATCTACTTCCTAAATATTATCATGTAGCCCATATTCTTTCTCTGATACTTTGTTCCAAAGTATCGCTTTTCCCGCTAAATCGGAATTTACTCCAGTCCATTTTTGGTCATATAAACATATAGCACTAGGATTTATATTATAGTCTGAAGTTCCCCAGTTTATGTTTAAATAAACATTATAATCTTGGTACTTTATAGTTCCTACATCATAAGTTGAATCTTCCATTGAACCTTTTACAACATTATAGGTGCAAGAGAAAGAATCAATTCTTTCTAATTCCACCAGTAACGCTAATTTGCCAGATACTTTTGACTAAAAAATAGAATACCCACTGCTTATTGAAGTTCTATAACTATCAATATCAGGAGTTCCATTACTTCCCTCTACCTAGTTAAGAATAAAATAATCTTTTTTAGAGCCTGCATCTGTCATCTAATACCACTTAACATCGGAATCTAGAAAATCTATCTTACCTGAATCATTGATAGATACTACATGAACTTTTAGTAATTTTGGAAATCCCCCAAATTCGTGGTCAGTATTACCAACATCGGAAACATGAACTTCCTTATGTATACTTCCTTTGCTTTTATCAAAGATTACAAATTTATCTCCTGGATTGATCTTCTTATTCATCAATATCTTTCTGACAGAATTAGCCTTTACTCTTCCTGACTCAAGAATTGGATTTAATCCAGAATCAGTTTTATATTCCATAAAATCTGAATTTGACAATATCTGATTTTCTATGTTGTCATGAAGTTCATCGCTACTAATATTCCTTTCAGGACTTGGAAAACATCCTATCTAGGACTTGTTTATTAGAGGGTTATATGATACTATATATATAATATCTCCAAATTCACAGGTTCCTACCGGAATATATCCTTCTGGTAAGTAGGCCGATTCTACTCTAGCATTTCCCATGTCATTCTATAAAGCCATTTCGTTTCCATTGAACGTTAACAGGGTAGCATTAAGAGCAGAAGTCAGAACAGATGCCTAGGTATTATCAGGAGAAAAGTCCATCACCAAGCCCTCGCTAAAAGTCGATTTAGCCGTCATAACTGTATTCATTTTATATATCTCCATTTTAGCGGTTCATTATTATACTTTCCAGCACAATTATTCTTACCTTTACAGCATCTAATTATCGCTGACAGATCAGAATTGTACTTTTTTGCCCCATCTGAAGCTTCTACAAATTTTTCTATAATCCCAAGGTTTTCCGTATAACATTCTACAGTGTATTTTGGAACATATAAATCTTGCTAATATTTAAATGTGACTTTTTGATTTTGTATTCTAAGATAGTTTGTTTTTCCCTTACATATTTTAGTTATACTACTAGCATCTTTGTTATATTTAATAGCTGCAGCTTTAGTAGATTCAAATTCTTCTAACTTTTCTCCGGAATTAAAATCGTACATTGTTATAGGGACTTTATTATTTTCCGCACCCTTTTTCTAATTCATGCGGGCAATTTCTGCATACTTTGGGTCAGACTTTTTTGTTAAACTTTGTTTTAATTTAGTTTCTTCAGAGGCTAATTTCATTCCTTTCCCTCCTCCAAAGTCACAATTATATCCATTTTTACATGAATCATATTTAGAGATATAAAATACCTCTAATCTCTATATTTCTTCTTTTACTTTATTTCTATCTAGTCCAGTAACTTTGTCAATTTCTTTTACAAAGAAATGCTCTTTTCCGTACTTTCTAATAGCCCTAAATAAATGCCCATCATACTTTCTATTTTCATCAAAGGCTTTCTAAATATGCTATTTAAATCTAGTTGTAATTTTTTGGAGAGTTTCTCCAATATATACCTTGTCATTTACATCATTATATATCATGTAAACATATCCAGTATATAATGTCTCTTCACTGTCAGTCATCGTTTCTCTCGTTTTTGTTATATTTCTTGACTTATCTTATATAAATTGATAGTTGTAATTAGAAAGTAATATATCCTTAAACTTTAAAGGATTTCTAACCTATACCAACTCTGCTGAATCTGTAGTTAATTCTTCCTTATATAAAGTTAATCCAAAATCTATTCCAATTGGTATTCTGAATATAGCCACTCTGTTACTTTCAGAAATATTGCATTCGTCATATATTTTGTAGAGAATAACCTTTTGAAAGGTGAATTTCTTTCTCGGCCTTCCTCTTTTCTTTTTCAATTCCATATATTGCTAGTATTGCTTTTCAGTTAATGCAAAATAGTAGAACCCATCCCACTATATTTTCTTCCTCCTATACATTATCCTTAGCTTAACTATCATTTTTCTTTTATAATAGTTGAAATATTGAACAGAATCGCTCATTAACTTTCCGCAATAGAACCAAAACCCCTTTTGATTTATTAATACGTCTCCTCCGTAACTACTATGCAAGTATAACTGTTTCCAACCATACTACAAAATTCTCTTAATATCATTATGAGGAATATTTGGATACTACTTATAAATGTTCTCATAATAATCCTATATAGTTTTCTATTGCATATCAATTAGTACTATTTTCCATTATTTGTATTATCTACTATCTTCTACCTATCTTTTGAGGATAGGTATATGGGTTTTTGTCTAGGCAGTCTTTTTTCACTCTACATGTCTAACTATAACTAGTATCCACTGAAGTTAGACATTATAAAGTCTACATCGTTCCACTTACCATTCTTGAACGCTTTTTTGAAATCTTTTCCCTGCGTTCTTTTCATATAAATATATGCCTGTGTCCTACCCAATCCAGGTAGTTTAAAATGAACATTATTATCTATAATATCATTTACGACCATCTACACACTCTTATCAAATATAGATGCAGCTAAATCTCTCTTACTTCCATCAGAATATGTCTATTTACACTATTCTGTAGTCATATTTAGTTTTTCAACAGGAAAATTCATAAATAGATCCCTAGAAGAAAAACAATGTCCCATTGCATAATTTTTATTACTCATGTTCATAATTAAAAATAGGGAGATGTTATCGACACCTCCCTACACATTATACTGGCTTATAACTTTTATTAAATACCTTTCGGCCCCAAGAAGCTTGTACATTTAAAATTTTATCCATTTCTTCCTAGGAAACATATTCTGGTACCCTTGCAGCTTTACAATGTAATAACCACTATCTTTTTAATTCCTAAGCCATTTTCAATACATTCTAATTATTAGTACGTATTGCTTCCTTATATTTACACGTATAAGCAATATATTCAGCTATAGCTATTGCTTCCTTGTCATTTATTTGGGGGAGACCGTCTTCATCAAGAAGTATTCCATGATATAAAATATTTATTTTGCCGATTCCCTTATTAACGTAGAGAGTATTCCCTACTCTTTTATACTTAACAAACTTTCCACTAACATAGAAAGGATCTAAGAAAGCCTTTCTGCTTTCTATATAATTTTCTGTATATAGGGACTATAAATCCCCTAATTCCTTTGTATTGCTAGTATAATTCCAGTCTTCTGGACCGCAGTACGTCACAGCTTCTATTATATCTACATTACAGGGTAGCTATATTGATCCATCTTCACAATTAACATCTAGCTAGGCTCTATATAACCTGGTATTTTTGTTTCCTATGAAACCATAGGCCACTAGACCAATTTCCTCTAAATCGTCATTATCTCCCTCAACATCATACATAAGTTGTGCCAAGGATATAGCATAATGAAAGTTGTTAGTACTACTCATATTCTTATCCTCCAGTTACATATTGTTGATCGTTTGGTAATACAGGTGCCTGAATCTATCTATAATAGTATAATTTCTCTTTAGTAAGTTTATCTTTTACCAACTAGTCTATAAAACTCAGATTAACGTCTGGGCCATTTAGTTCTTCTAGATTACAGCATCTGTACCTATTAAGTTGTCTAGGATCCTTAAATACTGCTACGATTGATACCTACTACAGAAATGGAGCATTAAACAGAAAACAATCTAGCATTCCGTTTTCATTTGGAGAGAAATCTATCCAAACATAAGGTTTATTCTAACCCCTTTTTCTGTATCTTCTATTATTTAATTCTGATAATGATGTTATTATGGTGAACTTATTCTACCTATCAGTAGAGCCAATGTATTCGATAGCTTGTTTTCCATAGTCAGAAACGATCTGTGGTATCTCAAAATGTGCGGTTATAGTATCTCCATCACTCAGTTTTCCACATCTGCATCTTTCTAAAGATTCACAATCTACATCAATACAGTTTATTGCTATAAGTAGATCTTTTATAGGAAAAATTCCCTTTAAGAAATACTATTTTAAGATAGATAGTCTACATGCAACAACTTCGTCTTGCAATTGATCCATATTCATGGATAGGTTCTAATGGTATCCCCTAAGTCCAGATACTACATCATTACGAATTTGAGATGCAAGTTTTTCTATATACATTATTCTGACGTTTTATCAGGATTCACCTTTATTCTTTTTTGACATGTAAAATTATAACATCTTATACCATTTAGGTAGGTAATCTTGGATTTTAGAGAAGCAATTTCATTACATTTGGTGGATATAGCCTAGGATTTTTCTATCATTATTTTATCCATCTACTCTCTAAGTTCCTATATCTACCTTCTAAAATCTCCTTCTAATTCATGATAATCCTTTATATATTTATCACAAGTTTTCTGCAGGTAGTCATACTAATCCTATTTTAAATCTTGCTTTTTCTGCTCAACTTCAACTACCTGTGACTCAGCCTCTGCTTCTACCTATTTTCTTTTACTTTTGAAGGTACATACATAAGTGAGGACTGCGCCTATACCTCCACTGCCTACTACAGCAAGTGCCCACTCTAGAACTGCAGACTAATCCATAATATTATAACGATTAAGGCGGAACAGGATAGTCCCGCCTTAATTTATTTTATGATCCTAATTCATCTTCACCGTCTTCTGTAGGAGAGGGATCAACTGGTGTAACAGTTGAGTTTTTCTCGTCCACAATAGTCCCCACAGAAGTAAGGGCTGTTTCCCACTCGAAAATTAGTTCGGGATCATTCTTTACCCAGAATACATGAGAAGTATTTGATTCCATTCTTTGTCCTACAGCTTGTAGTCCATCATTCGTAGATGGAGCACAATAGTTAACTATATATTGGTTATATATAGCTCCTACAATAGGAGTTTCAGCCTAACGGATATGAGTCCACTGGTAGTTAGCTGCAGTAGGAAGTCTTAAATCTTTTACGATTTGAGAGTATGTGCCGAAGGCGTTTTCTCCTCTTTCATTCAAAGTAATTCCAGTATCTCCTAGCTCTGCTACCTTTTCTGCATACTCATCATCTACCTCAAAAGAACTTATTTCTATTCTTTTGAATCTCTAATATTCTGTAGCTCCCTCTAAAATGAGCTGGTCATCATTGGTGGAAACATTAATCAAATCCTTATCACATAAAAATATATGATTTTTCTTGATAGCCTTTGCCAAATTAGTAGCGATATTGGCAGCGGTATCTCCCTTAGCTACGGTAAACTCTATCCAAAAAGGCATTCCCTTCTAAACCCAGGGTGTAGAATAAATATAAGGCTCTGCACCTTCTATACCAAGATATATATCCAATCTACAGTAATTTTTACCTTCAGCGGGAATAAGAGAAGAAAGATCTCCAAAATCTATAGTAGCCTTGCACATCTTTGCATCGTATCCAGATCTCTTTCTAATAGATTTAATGTAGTCTTTTACAAATACAAAATCTCTCTTTATTCTCAGAACATCCTTTTCTACACCATCTATTTTAGATTTTCCACTTTTAAATAGATATGTGTTGTTCTATCCTGCTTCCGTTAATACACTTGAATCCTTATCAAGATTCGAATTAATAATTGTTTGAGTTTGAAAATTTAAACCTGTTGCCATAATTAATCAATTTAATTAGCCTGTTGAGGGGCTGGTTGCTATTGCCCAGTTGGTCTAGCAATAGACTAGCTTATCTAAATGTTATTTCCTAGTCTGGGGTCGTTTGTCCTTTCCATTACTAGGTGTACCAACTCGTTTATAATCTCTTGATTAACATAATCTGGGAATTCCATAATTTGCGAAGTATCCTCAGTTAGATCTATCTACTCTTGAGTTAAACGAATAAACTACGGACACTTAACATAATCAATCTATACCTCCACTAACTAAAATAAGGTGTCATCCTTACCATACCGAATCTCACATCTCACATTAGAAGCATTACCCATTCTAACCGCTATGGGTTTTTCTACAAGCGAAATTTCCGTTTCTGTTTCCCCATTAAACTTTAATTTGAATGTTCTATCAAAATTGGACCCAGTATTAGAATCATATTTAGTTACTCCATATAACGCGTTTATATCAGTACCCTCTTTAGTTGATGTATCAACTGGATCGGTTGGGAGTGTCTAATACTTATTATTGTTATGGACATAATAATAGGGCCTCATAGGAGATGGTCTATTGTAAATATCGGTAATAATTTGGCTCCAAGAATCAGCAGTCAGTCTAGTGGCCGGAATTTCAATATATGATCCTGCATCCCAACAGTCTTTCTATTTTGCTACGTAATAAATACATACACAATTTAACATATGTAAATAATCCATTGGAAGATAAACTTCATAAGTAGCTCCTCTAAGAGATTGAATAGATTTATAGATACTGCTTAACTAAGATGAAGCATTTCCATATCCAGATTCAGGTCGAGCATCACCCGGTCCTTCTATATTATTTTTTTCAGAAAAGTTAAAATAAGGATTATTTCCATTCGTTATTTTTTGCGGAATTAGGAAAGTTGTAGATTTCAAAACTCTCAAATCATCTGTAGTTTGCTAATTAATATCATATACATTGTATACCTTATTAATATACTAATTTATTGCCTTGTTAAACAGGTAATTAAATTCGTATAACTTTAGAGAAGGAGCTTGAATCTTACTAAGTTCTATCAATGTGGCTTCAAAAACCTATCTGGCCGTCATTTTATAGTTTCTTATAAATCAATAATTAATCTTCAAATTCATCGGAATATGTATCCTTTCTAATTTGGGCTAAGATTTTCTAATTTTTAGAAGATTTCATCCATTCGATAGCTGCACTGTCTGTAGCTCCCAATGCTACCTTTCCGTCTTCTCCATAGACATAAAGACCGTCCTTCTTGACTATTACTCCTTTTTCTCTAGCCTCTATAAAGAACATACGAACTTGAATGTCTCCTCCAGTATAACAGTTGATAATCTTCTCCGGAGTCTTTTCTGCTATAGACAATAAGTAATCTTCTACATCAGCATTTGGCTGATTACTCATATCTCTACCTAATACCTTAGCAACAATAAGTCTTCCTTCGTAACCACGATCATCGTTCATAATATAATTAGAAGCTTCGACAATAAGCTTACGTCTAGTAACTCTACGTTGAGCTTCAAATCCTGGTCGGTCTACATAAAGTTCAGCAGTACCATATCGAGGTCTCTTAGATCTAGGATCTACTGTTCCATCAATTAGATATTCGCCTTTATCATTTTTCGCAAATCTGTCTGGAGCTATAAGGTCGCAATTTTTGATTGATTCCCAAACAGCTTTCTCATAGACATCATCTAAGTTGAAGGTTTTGCCATCTTCTATCACAAATAGTGCAGTTTCTGGAATATATGCTGCTAACCCGGTGGATTCTTTTTCTATCTCATCCGGAGTTAGTATAATATCTCCCTAACTGTTTACTCTTCTTACACAGTCAGCATATCTACCACGAGAATCTCTCTATGGTTGAATATAGTATTTTTGTCCTACTTTTCCAAATACACTTCTAAGTACAACAATGTTACTTTTTAAGTCTCCATTTTGTACATCATTAACCTTTTTTGCCATAATCCATCAATAATTTAAAATAGGTAGAGAAGCACCTCGTTCTCTACCTTATCTACTGTTTATTTAATCTTATTAATCTTTACAACGAAGTTATTCCTTGCAACGTAATATGAAACTTCTATAAGGGTTAAATACAGCAATTCCAGCATATCCATGGATAGTCATCATACCACCAGCTACGGGGGTAGAAACTACACCACTGTCTCCTCCAGAACGGCCTCCAACACCAAGTACCTCGTTAAAGATGTAATCTTTTCCTTTCAATGAATACATAGCTACCGGTGGTTGGGTAGAAGTTTTACCAGTCGTGAGATCAATACATAGAGCATACGGCTCTAAGAATTCTCTACTTAAGGTTCTATCAACCTTAAACGAAACAACATTACCACCCCACTCGTAGGCATCAAATGTAGCACCTACCTTAATGTATTTTCCTTCTCCTCCTCTAGACCAGAGATAAGCCCCATCGGTCTTTCGACTAGCTAAGTAATCTCCAAGAACTCTTTGGACGATTCCCCACATACGTTCATTCACCACGAACACGAAGTGGTTTCCCGTAGGCTTCTCAGCCTTTTCAACCATAGTAGAGATAATGGTATGGAACGTATTGATTGTTACTCTATTAGCAGCATACTTAGAGGCAAATCTTTCGATCTGGGGAATCATACCGTCACCAATTGGAATCGGACGTCCGGTACCTCTATCAGAAATTGTAGCTTTACCATCTACTCCAATATTTCCTTTAGCTAATAGAATCATATTTTCCCGAGCATATAAGAAGTTCTCAATTAAATTCTTCTTCATAGGCTCAAGTTTGTAAATCTTCTCTGTTAGGCATCCCTGATTTTCTCCCTTAGCTACCTTAATGAAGGTATCTTCCATTAAAGCGTACTTAGAAGAGTAACTATCATCAACACGAATAGTAGTCATGTAATTTCTCATCTTCTCTACATTAGACTGATATTTTACAAACCCAGTATCGTGTAATTCAGGTTTAGCGTTACCAATAAAACGAGTTGTATCACCAATTTGACATCCATCAGTATCTAAAATTGACGAGTAATCATCATCAATTAATCTTACCATAACAGACCACATATTATCTGCTTTTCTAACAGGTCTGGATACAACAAAACACTGCTAACCAGTTTTTTCAATTTTGAAAATTTCGTGTAATTGATAGTAATTCTCAGGAAAAATCATCTCAATCTCACTCCCATCTGCTCCGTTCTCAACAGGAACTGCAGCAAAGGGAATTCTCTTAATGTAGTTGGTTTCAACTTCCCACTCAAAGTAAGTAGAATCAATGTTTTGGAATCCAGTAGCTTTCTTGGTATCTCCGTAGAAAATATTCCGAAGAGCCTCTGTCAAGAAAGTCGCTGTGAGTTCCGGATAGAGACGGGATACGACACCTAAACGGTGAGGTCTTTCCAATTAATGTTATCCTATAAGCTTTTTATCCTATAGTTCAGTAACTTTACCATAATTACTGTTCAGAATATATCTTCATCCCTTTGATTTTATCAAGATGGGATGCTGTGCACTCTTGGAGATAAAATTTTGGAACTATTAATTTGTAAGCCATGCAGTCTGGCACAAACGGTTCTATCAATTTTGTAAATTTTAAAGCATTACTTGAATAAGCCCTTATATTATACTGATTTTCTTTTTTCTTATGTGTATAGAACTAAATTCCCCATTTAGTTTTAAACATTTCTATCAACTAGTTAGCTTCTTCTTCTGGAACATGAGTAGAAAATTCTACAGTAAACCCTTTATCTGATTTACTAACATATGTACTTCCATCATCCATATACCAAATAGCTATTCCCTACTCATCTAAGTATGATAAGTATTTAGTATCTAGTTTCTTCTTATTATTAGGATACAGCCATTTTCTTAGTATTCTAAAGTATGGCGCACTACATGTAAAAGTATAACCAATAGAAGTGGGAATATCATATCCGCAAATCTTTTTAGCTTTATATATTTTTTCGCGAACATTACACTTTCTTCCTGTTATGGATTTGCATAAATTAGCTTTCCATTCAATGTATTCTTTCTAACGCTATCCATGACTTACTTCTAAGTAATTATACTAATAAGTACGACCATTCTTAACCTATTTTTGATGGGATATGTACCCATCACCAATGCACAATGCTATTAAAATTGATTTTTTCCTTAATTCCATATACCAAATTATTTGGGTTATTAAAATTTTGTCTCTATTCGTTAGAGGTTCTCCATGCCTGGAGCTTCCTACGGGATTGTCCTATAAATATGGAGGAGTTCCCCGTTTTCACACAGTTTCAAATAATTATTACTAATTATTGGGGCAAAAGTCTACCCAAAAATTTACTAAAATCTTCATAAGTTCTAGTTTCGCCCATTGTTGGGCGATTAGTTATAAAACTTGCTACAAGCATAATTATTCTTTTAATTGTTAATTAAATCTTACCAATCGTCATCATCTATAAAGTCATCTGTGGTAGTTTTCTTAGATGTAGGAGAGAAGACAAGTTTTGAACCCTGCAAATCTTTCTTGGCCATTTCATATCCCCTAGTATAGCTTGCCTATATCTATTTAGTAAGTTCTTCTACTATTTTGTCTTCGTTAAGTATCCAAAAGGCAGCTCTAGTGAATAGAGCAGGGTCATTCATTGCTTTTCCAAAAGCACTCATCCCTGATTCATCTAGATCTAATATAAACGCAGATAAATCTTCAATATCATCATCAGAAAGTTCTAAATCTTTTCCAGCAAAAGAGCTTAGACCTTTTATCTCATTCTAAATAGAAGTTGCAAATTTCTGATACTCTTCTTCTCTTTTAGCTTCCTGCTAATATGCTAGCTAAGCTTCCTTATCTTCCTACAATCTAATATATTCCTTACGAAGGCCCTCAACAGTTTTTTTAAACAAATCTTCATTTTGTTTTGCCTATTCAACTGCTTGTACAATTTCTTCATCAGTAATATTATCAGAGCCGATTTTTTCTATTAAATCTAAAGCATATAAATCTTCGTCCGTAAGAGATTCTACCTAATACTCTTTAGCAGGAGGTTCTGGCTATAGGGAATTTAAATACTCCTAAACACCCATCCCACTTTCTCTAATTGTTTTAATCAACTCTGCTTCGGAATCATCGAGAGCACCCTATTCTGGTTCTTGTTCTTTTTGAACCAATATGTTTAACTATTCTTCTCTATCTAGAGAATCCCAGGAACGCTCTACAATGGCTCCTGTATCATCTACAAATTTGATCTTCTAAGGATCATTGATTCCTATGATTTTTAATACTTCAGTTGTTAGATCCGAAGTATCCTCCTGCTGCTGGGAGGGGGTGTCTTCACCTAAATCATTGAATTCATCATCAAAAACATTGTCAAATTCATCCATGTTCATTTACATTTGGTCAATTCATAATAAATTATAATTTCATAATAAATACCAGAGAGTAAGAGCGAGGCTCTATTTTTATAGGAGTATTTAACCATTCTAGTTCTTCCTCCTAACTGGTGGAAGATTGGATCTACTAGCTAATGGATAATGAATGAGAGTGATTTCCTCCAGATGCAGTTCCTCCCTATTTCTATATTTCTGATATTACCTCTATTGTCTCAGAAGAAACACCTTCTTCGTCAGGAATTACTACCTAAAGCTCTGAAGTCTAAATATCTGTAACATAATTCTAGTTATCTAACTCTAAAGTTAGTGTTCCAGAGCTGCTAGTATTTTCAAGTGTTTCTTCTATGATGTGTGTGTGAGACTGGTGAGGATGTGTATGTTTAGGAAGATGTTTCTCCTATAAGGTTAATTCATTGTCTTCTGATAGTTCAGAAGCAATATCTCCAATAGCCTCTAAAGATTCGGCTCCCTTTACAAATTTCCCAACCAAATTTGGAGTACCATTAGTTCCATCACACAAAGCCCATCCCTTTGGTATTTCTGATGTTCCGCTGAACATTGTGATAGTTCCTCTTGGTATAGCTATATCAATAAGTTTCTATACCCACTCTATATTTGGAACATTAAGCTTATACTCTTCATTATCCGGCTCAGGAGGAATCTCCATGGACTCATCGTACCTTGGATAACCACATCTCTTCTTAAATACAGGATCATATAATATAGAATTTAGCCCTATGAAATTATCAGAATATATACCAACTTCTACTTTCTCTTGTTCCTCTGGACATTTCTTTAGAGACTCTAGCTCCTCCTCTTGTATTTTTCCTATTCTGGTATGTATGGTCTCATCATTTTTTGTTCTATCTATTAAGTCAATATTATTCTAATAGAACTTCATTAATTTATCATTAGCCAATACAATCTTAGAATTAGTGGAGTTAGTTATGAATTTATCCTATAAATCCTAATCAACTTCTATTTCAAGATATTGTCCTTGGGAATTTGCAATAGTATATTCCTAGATTGTTCTTTTCTAGGCACCAGATTGATCAAGGGGCACAAGGGATATATACACAGTTCCTTCACTTGGAAATTCGTTAGTATACTTTAGCATACACTAAATGTTCCCATTTTCTTTGTAAGAACTTACTATGATATTTTCTTTAGTTCCATAGACCTGCTCCTTATCTAAAACAATTTCTCTTAGTGTTCCTTGTCTTTCTATAATTCTATCAACCTCTAAAATTGATCTTCCATCCTGCACATATAGTCTATAACCACTAGAGTTAGTAGCACCATAAGACTGAAGATATCTGTCCTAGTTTATAGAAACATCAACATAAGATACTATATTACTTCCGAATCTTATAATAGAATTATCAGACAACTAAATTCTTATACTTGAAGAGTCACTAAATATGGTTTCCTTGTCTCTATTAAATATCTTTAAAGACTTTATAGTTAATTCTTCTAGATCATTTTGCAGTTCAATTTTCGATGTTGCTAGATATTCTGATAGCACTCCGTTGCTAGCTATATATAACTTCTTCTCTCCTTCTACGTAAATTATTCCTGCAGATATTTTAGACTACTAAGCCTAGGATAGGGTCTAATAATAGAATCCAGCATTAGTTAGTGCTAAATATTTTTGGTCAGGGGTTATTTCCTGAGGTACTAAATAGGATACATATGTAGTTTCTATATCTCCCACAAGATTAATTTTGGTTCCCCCAGAAGATACCCAGACTTCATCATTTTCTTCTTTTGGAACTATAAATACTCCATCTCCAGAGATTTGTTCCGAATCCGATACAATCTATACTAGGGCCTTGTCTTGCTAAATTATCTTACCATTCTTTATTACATCTATAAATTTGCTTCCCCACTAGACTTTTAAATCTCCTTTTGTCCTAATTAGAAAGTTTGCATCAGTAGAGCCTACAGTGGTGAAAGATTTTCCGAACATTGTAAGCTTACCTTCTGACATATCATTTTATATTTAATATTTGTCTTCTATTCCTATCAGAATAGCTCACATGTACCCAGTCAAAATCGTGTTCATTTATTAATTGGTCAAATGGAAGCTACAATTCCTGTACTAGGTCAAATAGTTTTTTATTCTCTTCTTTCGTATCAGAAACGGATCTTATGTCAGCTGCTTGTCCATATAGGTGCTAACTTGTACTAGCTCCTCCTACAGCTTTATTTAAAGCCTTACATCTATACCCACTAGTAACTATTATAGGCTTTCCATAAGCTTCTCTGAGAGGATCTAAAATATGTTCAACCAAATCAATCAAATTTTGCTATTCTTTCTTAGAAGGAATGTTTTCAATTCCTTTTCTCTAAGCCGTTGAACTTTTTGTTAGTTCTGTAATTGTAAAAAATTTCATAACAAGTAAGTTTAATCGTTTCTAGTAATAGATAACTATTGTTGGATATATCTCAAAACAAAAATGGGAGAACTTTCCTTTTAAGAAAAATCCTCCCATTAATTTTAATGAATTATTTTATTAAGCTTTTTAGCATTACTCTAAATAATTTCTTTGCTAATTGACCGCTTAAATAGGCAGCTTCTTCAGAATATGGGTCAATGCCAAATTCCTTACACATATGCATCTCAACATGGTTCTTTTCATGGTTGTAAGTATCAATGAATTCTTCTACAGAAGAAGGTTTGTTTATAACCATTATACTCTTGTGCTATTCCTAGCTAGTATATGTAAACCCTGAATCCTCGTAATCTACCAATCTTGAAGTTGCTTTATGTAAAATATCATTTGGACATCCCAAATTCTCTAGTTTATCTAAAATGTACCTAACATTGGGAGTGTCTACAACAATGCAAACTTCTATATCCCAATTGTACTTTCCAAACAATACTCTGAAACGTATCATAACACATCCTCCCAGTCTACCATCATTCCGTTAGCTACCATAGTAGCATACCACCGTCTCATGGTAGTTCCATCCCCAGCGTCTTCATCGTCTATAGTATCTTTTATATAGAGAGCAAAGTGCTTTTCATCCGAGATACTACTTCCATAGTAATCAGCTTTACACATGTTACCTACAAAGATATAATCGTATCCGATATTATTTTGTAATTTTACATTATTGGTAGCTAATACTTTATCTATGTATTCCTTAGATACTGGTTCTAGGGCTTTTCCTCCCTTCCTCATTAGGGAAACTGCATATGAACACAAAGCCTTGTTGAAATGCCAACCGTAGTTTTGTAAATATTTACGCATATACTTTGGCATGTCATCATACATATCCAAAGCTGCTCTCATATCAATAATATCTTGGGTAGTCTTCGTCATCGTCGTAATCTGAATCTCTCATACCACCACGTCTACGTTTTCCGTATCTTTCCATGTAGTGTTCTCCAGATTTACTCTCTAATTCTGATAAACAGCGCATCAATTTCTTGCCATGTTTTACTATCTATTCAGCACAGTCTGAAAGATGTTCAAATTTAGACTCTTGAATTTCAATTATCGTTGCCATGTTGTTCTGATTTTAAAGATGATTTAATAAATTCTCTGAACATTTCTTTGAGAGAGTTTATTTCTTCTCTCAAAGCTTTATTCTCTTGCTCTTGTCTTTGCTTTTCAACTATTTCTGGATTTAATTGCTATAGAATTTCGTCACATCCTTTTATAATGTTTTGGTGAGTTTCTATACTATTAATTATATCCATACTTCTTTGTTTCATAGAAGTAATTTCACTATTCATTGCTTCTTTATTGCAGGAAACCACAACATTGTTTCCAAAATCCGCAATATCTCCTATTGCTGGTAACTTTTGAAAACTAGTAGATGTGCCGTTTATATCGGCCGTAATATCCACTATCATTTCCTAATTATAAATTCCTTGTGTTCCATACTTGGGAACTGGTATGGATACGTTAGTAACCTTACCAATTTCCAAAGTAGGTATAGAATCTTTATGTAGAATAAATAGCTAATTACTATTCCTTAAATTCTAAAATGCCATTATACAATTCCAGTTAATAATTGTAATGTATTAGTGGTGTGCTCAAACCAGCATAAATATATTCCTGTTCCAGGTATTTGAGCGGCCGTTATATCTGCTCCATTGAATCCGGTTAACTTCTAGGGATTGCCTCCACCAGAAGTGAAGACAACCGGTAGAGTAGTTGTAGTACCTGCGGGTATAGCCTAGTTAAGTCTTACAATTAATAATCCTCTAAAAGGTGCCCCAATGTTACGATGATTGTTAAAATCAAACTACACTTCTGTAGTAGTAACATTTACAGATAAACTACTAATAGCCGGAATCCCTCCTCTGTTGACATTAATATAAGTAGGTAATAACATTGTTACCTCCTTTCTCAACCCCAAAGAGAGTTGTTACAGCCACAGCCATTCCATCCTGCGTAAGTACCTAGAGCGTATCCATTAAATACAGCCTATGTAGGTACAGCAGTAGCACAACTATAAGGAAGTGTTACAGTTTCAGGAAGTTTACACTTAATTCCATTAACATCACCTTGCAAAGCATTAACAGCAGCAACAATAGGAGTAGTAGCAGAATTGATCATCTGTCCAAAGGTAGCAGTCTATTGAGCATTGTTAATAATAACAGCTTGCTAGCTATTCTTTTCACGAAGAGCGTCAATCTTATCTAATAGAGCTTGATTCTACATTGCATCAAGCTTAGCTATGATCTGATTAGTGTTAGCAGTACCTGTGTCTTTAATAGTATTTTGAAGAGCACAAGTTTGACTCTGATTTGCATAAGCACTATCACAGAAACCTCTTTCTACTGCACGTCCTACCTAATCTACACTATTAGTAATCTGATAAGTCTGTCTCTCATTAGCTAATTGATTTTGGTATCCCTACTCTATAATAGCTTTCTGTGTATTGCAGCAGCAGTTATTAATAGCTTGGATAATATCACAATTTCCTCTTTCTACAGCGTTAATGACTCTTTCGGAAGTGTAACCAACCTATCCTCCTACTGTAGCGATAGCACTTTGAATGTTGCAGCAGCAATCCTTCAACACTCCAAAGTCGCAATTTAAATTAGTTGCGAGCTGACCAAGAGAAGCTGAATTACCTTTTATTGCATCCATCAGTAATTGGGTGTTTTGATTAGTATTCATCTGTTCGCGTAGACCTGCTAATTGGCCCTGAATTTCAGCAGACTGTAGGTTCTGGCAGTTGTTACCATTTCCCCACTCCCCGTTATTCATCCAACGCATCATCCACATCCAAACTAGGTACATAAACGGATTATTCCACATTCCGTTTCCGAAACCTCCCATACCTCCGTTCATCATAGCCATCCAAGGTAACATCTAGTTAGTACTGTTTTCCTATCCGTCAGGTACAATGTAAGTTCTTGTATCACTCATAGTTTTACAATTTAAAAGTTAATAATATATTATTTGTTCTAGAACTATACTATTATACTTATATAATTGAGCAATACTGAACGATGCTAAAAATAAAGTCGAGAACCCAATAACAGTCATATCGTTTTGATGATATAAAAACTGTTAAGGATTCCCGACCTTCAACTCATTACTGAGTTACTCCTTGCTGGCAAGATATAAGTCCAAATCAACTTTATGCCAACTTAATTCTTTAAAACCTTCCTATTTTATTCCTTTAGGAATAAATCCATCTCTAACATAATTGTCGAATGTTGCTCTACTAACACCAAGATAATCACAAGCCTAAATCTTACTCATCCTCTAATCTGGATTGGCAATATTCGATAATACAGAAATAATTTTGCTCTGTTGCTCTGTTGTCATATTACAATTCCCAGAGTCTATATCGTCTATGAATTTTTTCAATAAAGCCCTTATTATGGATTTCAACATTTGCCTTTCATTTTTAGATAAATGAAGGATAATAGACTGATTCCGGCTATAGTGAGATATACTCTTAACATCTACAAGTCGGACAGTGGTATTCCAACAAGTGTGTCATATAAAGCAAGCACATTTACTAAAGCAACATAATGTAAAGGAACTCTATGCCATTTACAATAATGAAATACAAAGGACATTATGTACAGCTGCAATAAGAACAATACAGAAAATCCTCCAAAGAAATTTAGAGAGTAGCACTCAATTTCATAGTAATGCAATATAGTAAAAACTGTTTCATTTATCGACAGCAAGAATGGAATAATCTTTAAGACTAATAAGAGAATCTTATACAATCTCTTATTTACGCTTACCACTTTTCCTAATTTTTCCTCCATTCTTTATTCCACCTCTAGTACTGGACGTTTTTCTTCTTCCCATACCTTATCTTTATGCGTTTAACTTATTACTGTTCCTAGAATTTAGCTAATACAGCATCTAATACTGTGTCTGAGTATGCCACAAGAGCATCTCTGTTTTGTTCCGATACTGTGTAGCTTATAGAAACCTGACCATCCTCTGAAGGTTTGTAATAACTACAGTCTCCTATATATTCTGATAATTCTCCAGGTTTCGTTACAGAAAAGTTTATGCTATAAGATCCTGATACTTCCTTGCTAGCTGACCCACTCATAGCCCAACCATTGTCAGTACTTTCCTTTAACTAAAAGGTTTCGTTTTGTTTGGTAATTTCAATCATAATTATTGTTTTACAAATAAATCAAAAATAATTTCCATCAAATCTGCTGCCTTAATTTTATTTCCATTAACTTCCACATCGTTTCCGGAATTAACATCTAGAATATCAGAGTATTCCTCCATAGTAATGCTGTCATCTAAAGAATCCTTAATCTCTTCTAGCCCCTTCTGAACTAGATATTCTTGATATTCAGAATTAGCTTTAGAAGCAAGCTCTTCATATCTATTTTCTTCCTCTGAAGTTCTTTCACTCTTCTCTGATAGTTCTTTCAGCTCTGGAGTAATAATCTGATTGGTAAATTCTTGAGTATCTTCATCGAATTGCTTTTTGATTTTGTTATAAGCCATTCTAATTCTCATGATCTTTACCTTTAATTCTCTTGAAAGCTCTTTGTCGCCATCTTGCAACAAGATTTTGGTAATTACATTCTGTTTTGTTAATACATCATTTAAATTCATAAGCATTAATATTTTAGTTCAAGCCAAGATACATAAGTTTTTCAAAATCTTCAAGTTAAACTTAGTTAAATGTGGGTCAGATTCTATCTCTTTCGGTTAGAAGTATAGTAGCAGATATATCTCCAAAATTATACCCGGTCTTGCCAACACTATTCATAAATGTAGTCCCAACATTGTAGTAGGTAACTTTCCCATTTCCATACAGAGGAATTACAAATCCGAATTTAGCATTATTTAACTGTACTGAGGATACCGTATTCATTAAATACTATTTTAACCATGGAGTAGGGTACTTATTAATTTCTAGAGTTTTAGTAGATGAGTTGCCTATTCTCTAAGAAGAATTATAATACATAATACCGCTGAGTATTCCAGATACTTCGGTTCCGCCTTTCATTACTACATAAGTATCTTCAGTCCATACCGTTACTCCCATTGCTACAAATGAACTTATTTTCTACATAGTACTTTTAGGAATTTTTATAGTCATATCCCTAAATTCAAACCCCCCTGCTGCCACTGCACTGCTATGGCTGGGTTCACAATCACATACCTCTGAATAGAATACCCCTCCATCATAAGCCTATAACTAAAAAATTCCTTTATACTTGTTATTCCACTATGCCTATTCATTTTTATAGGAAAGAGTATCAGAAGAATTAGTAGCATTACTCAGATATATCTGAAGATACTATATCTTATATATATAGTAGTCGCTTATAATATCATCATCTATAACAAAATCTTCATTATCATATTTAGTCAATTTAGAAGTGTCAAATACACCCTAATCTATTAGCCATTTCTTTGTAGAAAACCAATAGGAAGCTTTAGAAGCATCCTAGTCTGCTTTCTAAAGGGCCTATTTCTAAGTTAAATACTATTTAGACATATTTTATTTTCTAGGATTTCTATACGATTCTTCATCTACTATATAGTCTAACACAATTCTTGAATTGCCTTGATAGCTAATACTCCAAATCTATCATATTCTACCCATTTAGTGTCATGTTTATCGTTTCTACTATGTACCATGGTAGCAAATATTCCTCCCAATTCTAGAAGTTTATTAGCATCTATACCAAAAGTATATTTTACTTGGCTTTCATCTGGATGCTCCCAGATATATTTAATAACATTAAGGTCATTTATCTTGCTAAGAATATTACCAACATTCTATACTTCCTTTTTGAATCTCATATCAGATCCTGAATTTCCTGCTCCCCCTCTAAAATCCTAATAAGCATTCCATATTTGTGGAGCACTACAAAGAGGTACCACATTCCATCCTTTGGTTTCTGTAACTGTTTGGCCAGCAAATGATCTAGTAAATAATCTTCCTCTTTGGGCAATCATTAGCTAATTAAAATAGTTTCCATTAGATGATTTAATAGTTATAATTGTATTAGCGTTGTCGGCTATCAAATCTTCCGCTGACATATTTGTATCATTATAGGTAGCATAAACCCCTTTTGAAACAGAATCTTTTGGGCAGTTTCCATTAATTATAGCCCCATATGTACTTCCCGGATTATCTGTAACACTTCCAGAAGATTTTCCCTAGTACCACAACCAGTTATATTTTATACTATTGATCTATGTTTGAATACCTGATGTAACTCCATCAAGATACCCAAGTTCTGCAGAAGTAATACTGCTAACTGCTACTTTTCCAGATGAATTAGAGACTAATACTCTCGATGCGGTTAAGTTAGAAGATGTTATTGTGGTAGCCCCTCCAGTTATTGTATTTTGTTTCTTGCCTAGCAAAGTCATTATGCCAGTAGTTCCACTCCAATCAGACAGTAAATACTACAATTCAGAGGTTAAAGCCTCCGATTCATATATAGTACCATCCTATGCGGTGCCTACAACTCTATTTCCTGCATTCGTACTTCCCACCTTTACTGAAAACTTGTTACCATTTAAAGTAAGATTAGTGCCAGCAGTATATGTGGTGTTATTATCTGTCCATGGTACATTAACATACATCTGACCAGAACCGTTAAGCTCTACAGGATAATTCTTACCATCTTCTCCATATCCTATTTTCACTAGTCCTAATGTAGAAGATGTAGCCTAGCTATAAGTTGTATTAGTAGAACTTATAACAACAGTTCCAGAAGTTGTTGCAAACTATACATTAGACCCCGGTCTTATATCAATTGTCTTTCCAGAACTTCCGTTGAAGGTATATAGGTTAGTTCCCTCTGTAGTCCCTGAATTAAATTTTAAAACCAAGCTATTTGCCACCTTTCCAGAATTAGTAGCATAAGGAATAATTATATTGTTTGTTGTTCCATTTTTAGTCCAAGTTAGATTATTTCCATTTGTACCTAAAGCTGTTACATAATCTCCACTAGAGCCTATTCCTAACCAACTTCTCACAGCAGAAGGGTTATTACAACACCTCAAATAATTATCACCTGAATTATTTATCCTAAACACGATACCGCCACTCATGGTATTCTGATCAGCATAATTAGCCCTAACTAATCGGCACAATAAGTCTCCACTTCCATCTCTAACAGCGATGGTATTAGCTGTAGCAGCAGAAGTCGAAGAACATGCTTTTGGGCTTCCTGCATTCAAATATATGGGAACAGTAGCAGAGCCAATAGTAGAACTTCCTAATTTATTAGCTGTTGTAGCAGTGTCCGAAGAAGTAGAATGATAAGAGTTATTTCCATAAGAGTTTAACTAAGAGCAACTAGTAATATAAGTTGATCCAGAAGTAGCCTATTCTAATTTCGTGTAACATGTTACATACGTATTATTTCCTTCGAGGGTGTAGTAAATATTGGAATCTAAATGATTTGAACCAGTAGAAAACTATATTTCATAATTTCTGGTTCCTATTTTCAGAACCCTTAGTTTGCTAGAATTCCACATTACAGTGGAATATATTGTCGCCGTGTCATTAGATAAGTTGATTACTATCTAGAAAGGAATGATTTCTGTAGAATTACTCTCCCAGTTAGATTTACTATCATATAAATAACCATTTATTTTTCTAGCTAACCATGTGGGAACCTCTTCACCAGTAAACTTAACCGAACATACCTTGTACCAAGTACTTCCAGTGGTGTCTGAATTATCAATATATAGATGATACCACTGATTTCCAGTAAATTCATTGTAGAAATTAGAAGTTGTCCACCCAGACAGTGTAGCAGCATCAATACTTCTATATTGTACTTCCGTACAACCACTTGGAAGACTATCAAGATTTTGTCCTTTTGGTTCATAAATCAATCCTGAACCCCCCTTCTAGACTATGCCATACTATCCACTATTCCAAGCTCCGCATTCTAGATATACATCATAATAGTTATATCCAGAAGTCACCTAAGTTCTTTTATACCAGATTCTTCTACTACTCCAATTATTCGACCACGGTTCTTTGGTTATATAAATATCATCTCCATCTCCATACGGATGTTCAGGAGTTATTATATCTACCCATAATCTTATTCTTCCCCTCCTAGCCTTAATTTCAATATCAGCCATAGCTGTAGAATGACCAGAAGAATTTGCTATTCTAAATAAATAGACGTAATTATAAGGAGTGGTGCCAGAGGTGTATATGGTATTAGGCTAAGTTAATGGTACGTACTTACTTAAATCAGTGGCATTAGCAAGGTTACTTAATGCTTTATGTCCTCCCCCTCCAAGCAACACATAACTGTCACTTGATCCATTTTTCATGTATCCATCTGATAGAGCTTTCCCAACTACATGTAACTTCTAAGATGGAGAAGAAGTTCCTATTCCAAAATTTCCAGAGTTGTTAATAACAGCCTTCAAACTGCCCTTAGAATAGAAAGCGATTCCGTGGTTTGGGGACTTTATATCAACATATCTATCATCCGAAGATTGTATAACTGAGACATTAAGGATATTACCATTCACGGTGATATTTCCAGTGACATTCTGGGTTCCATCAAAAGGTTGTCCCCATAGTGTTCTCGAAGTAGTTAGTTTATCTGCTGACAACGCCTTAGTTGCAGAATCAGCATTACCTACGAATCCTCCTGCAGCATACAGTTTAAACGTAGAAGGATTGAACCATAATTTATCATGAGACTTGTAAAGAGTTCCGTTAAATCCTGAGTTTGTGTTATTCTGATTGCTCCAAACTATAGGGTAATTTATATTATTTCCTGTATGCTGAGTTATATATGGACCACTTTGTGAGTATATGTATAAACTAGTACTATAGCCTGCGGTATATGTTACATTTTCTGGAGCATCAGCCTATGCTATGCCCGTAAAATACTCAAATTTCTAAGCATGTATATAACCTAACAGCACAAAGTTGGGTTTTCCTCCAATAGCCACATTATCGAACCATATTGTATAAGTATTTGCTGCTTCCTTGGTAATTAATAAACTGCTAGCTCTATTTCCCCTGGCGTATAGACATTCTACTACCTCTAAATTTCCTGTATTGTAATTCCAGCCTATAATATACTCTCCTCCTTCTCCACATACAGCATTAGACGAAGTATAGATAGATAATCTCATCCATCCTTTTTCCTATTCTCTGGTGAATTTTAATACTTTTGAATATCTCTAATATCCACCATTCCATCTCCTAATATAGTTAGACCCATCTAATCCGTCCAGTAAATCTGCATCCAATCCACTTCCGGCACCATCATTTCCACTATCCCACACTTTCCGTCCCTTCCAAGTAAGATTGGAAGTAGTTAGATATAAAATATGCTCTGTGTTGGTTTTATCAGTTAATACTATACCTCCCTAATTCTCAGCATTTGACTAAAATAGAGCTACCTTATCGGTCCTACCTCCCATCTGGGCGATTGCTCTACTCCTTGTTACTACATTTCCTCCGGCTTCAAAGGTTCCTACAATGTTTAGATTTCCGTTTCTAACGTTTAACCACATTGCATGTTTTCCCTTAGCTACAGTACAATTTTCTATCGTAGGATACCATCCTACTCCATACCATGATCCTATTCTTAGATTAGCCTTATCCTAGGATGCCCCATCCTATCCAAGGTGAATCTTTATAGTTGTATCTATATTATCAGCACCTTCAATACTAGCATAGTTAAATCCGATTCCTGTAGCGCCATTGAATTTTAGTGGTCCCGTCATAGTATCTCCAGTAACGTTGACAAACCTACTATTTAAAGATGACATATCCCCATAAGAAGTACTTATTGTAATATTAGTTCCCCCATTAGTAGAAACTGATCCAGTTACTGCACCAGTAAGAGATATAGTTCTAGTAGACCCCCATATTGCTGTAGTTATATTTTGAGTCCCATCAAATGCTGTCCCATTTATAGTCCTGGCTGTCTGTAACTTAGTAGAAGTTGCAGAATTGTTACGTATACCTATATATTCAAGATCGGCATATTCATCAGAAGGAAGAGACTAAGCCGTCGTAAAATTACTACTGTAAAAGTTTCCATTGTTCGCAAGTTCAACAGTATTTCTATTAGTTTTAGAAAGTACAATGTAATTATAAACACCATACTGAAAATTGACATTACACCATAGCTAACACAATCCAGAAGATACATTGTAGTATAATCTGAATCTATCCGGGGGAAGATTCCCTACAATCCCTGATAGTGAAACGTTCATACTTCTAGCATCTTCGGACTTATTAAGCCTTGCTCTTATTCCAATTATTCCCCACTGTTGCATGTAAACAGAGTGTACATACAAGGTAATATCCACATCATTATAATTGGAAGTAACAGTAGTGTCCCACATTTTTCCCCAATAGGAAGATAAACCCTAAACTCCACATGTAATAGATCCACTCTTTACAATATCTACTAATTGCCAATCATCTAATAAATCGGCATTTAGATTTTGCACACATTTATTACTATTGATTATAAATGGAGGCTTTGTAGTGTCTACTGTAGATTTTATCTACTAACTAAATGTTTTAGACCCAGATATTGTCTGCGCAGTATCTAACGTTACGAATTTTTCACCTAATACAGTATAAAACTAAGCCTTAGATACTCTTCTAATATAATTATCAGAAGTATTCCTAACATAGATAGAACCTATACTGGATATGGCCTCATCTGAAATATTTGATTGGTAATATGTTGCAAATACATGCTAGTTAGCATTTCTCTATACTATATTGTTTGCAATACTTTCGGAAGAATAACCAACATCTGCTCCATTAGTAACTAATAATCTACTTCCGTTACCCTTATATTCTGTTCCTATTAGCTTTGCATATCCATCTTTTACCTTAATCATATTATTTTCTTAAATTTAAATGTAACCTTAGCTTCCTTTGTAAAATCTTTGCTAGACGATATTTGCAACTTCATCCCAGAAGTACCCCCTGATAACTATATAGTTCGAAGATAAATAACATTACCATAAGCATGTCCAACTCTGTGGAGTATAATCTCATCTTCCTCGGAATCATTAGTATTTCCACTGTACCAACTCATCACTCCGGAAGAGAAGATATTCCACATTCCATTATCAGAGCTATTAATAGTTACCTAAACTATGTAAGTTCCATCCTATAATGAATTTCCCTAGATCCCAGTATCCATCCACTTCTATGTAATAGTTAGATTCTTTTCTATTGTAATTAAGTTTGATAAGTCAGTCACAAAACCACTATCATTTATTAAATGGCTAGTTTTGGTTGGAACTTTAATAGTCTTAGCTTGAGTTCCATTATAGTTATTACTTGTAAATGCTCCTTCTGTAAATGTGAGAGTTTGTAAGCTAGTTAAGGGAGTCACAGAAGTTCCATTAATAGTGATCTTACCATCCTTTATAAAAGTATTTATCGAACTTAACATAGTTACCCAATCTCTCCCTGCCCAATCTTCTGTATTTCCAGAAGTTCTTATCCACATCTCTGGAGTAGTTGAATTTGATATTCCTATCTGCGAAGCCCAATTAGAGTTATCCCAATGAAAATGAAGGATATAACTGTCCTAAGCAGGCTTTCCCTCTGTCATACTAGATGTGGCCATATAGTATTCCATGCAGTTAAGCAAATTAGTATTTGAAATATTAGCCGAGGTTGGCCTGTTGCGGTAATTATGTAATTTATTAGCAATATCTGAAGCCTTTGAATAAGCGACCTACAATTTTCTATTTTGTCCAGCTACTGTAATAGACAGCTAATTGTTATCATTAGATAATAAACTAAATATGGAACTTCCAGTACAAGCAACTGGTTTTCCCCCAGAAAAATAAACTGGAAGAGCCGCTGACCCAGCACTAGTAGTTAAAGCAGTAGCTGTATCTGCATTTCCCTATAACTTTCCTATAAACATCGGAGCTTGTACATTCAGTACAGATTTTAGCATCGTATTATTTAAAGTTACATAATCACCATTTTTACTACTTCTCCATATAAACTCCTCTGATCCATCATCCCCTACTTCAAAAACTAGCTTACCCATGTTACTAGGTGTAACAGCATAGTATATACTAGCAAAGTCTGAACCTCCAGACCAATGCAATTTGGCACTTTTAAATGGATATTTATCAGAAGTAATTGCTACATCCTAGAAAACAAGATCTCCAGACATTGTATCTCCTGTTTTATTTACTTTTTTAGCTAATTGCTAAACTATACCTCCAGCTACACTTCCATCCTATAAATAATCAGCTATTTCTTTCAAAGTATCCAGAGTTTCTGGAGCACCATTTACAAGATTAGCTATAGCTACTCTCACAAATGCTGTGGTTGCTACTTTGGTAGAATTATCTGTTTGCTACTATGTCGTAGCAGTGGTATTAGAAGCTATAGTTCCCTGTAACTATCCTTTAAATATATTAGCTACTAATGTTCCGCTTTTTGGATTCGCATACAGAGAAGTAGTAACGTGAACCTAGTTTATAACAGAATTTGCGAGGTCACTAGTATTCTTAGCATCAGTATATCCTAGCACCAGTGGTTTCATAGTATCAGAGGTAGAGGATGTTTGTTTTACCTATCCATCAACATACCATCTTTTCCAAGCTCCCCAAGTAGAGCTGTTATATATTCTAAGCCAAACTTCTCCTGAAGTCCTAATAATTTTCTAATATCTATATCCGTCAGCATTTCTTCCCACATATAATTCAGAACCCTCGTTAAATTTGTCAGGGCCGTTTTCATTGTTTGAAGATCCTGCTATATAATACCAACGGCCTTCTGTTCTTAAGGTATCTAAATCAGTGTTATTTAAGCTCTAGTATCTGTATTGAGACTCTGGAATAATCCATTTTCCATCCTCTCTAAGGTATCTACTATTAGACTCCTAATAGTCAGGAGCAGGCACCAATCCGTTATAACCTCCTCCCTAACTGGAAGTGTTTTTCTTGAATACTTGATAGATAGTGTCTGTTCCTTTAAATTGAACACCCCTAGCATAAATACATTTACCAGGTAGGTCAAAGAGTATATCATTATCGGAAGGTGCCTATGATAAGGCACTTTCTGATAACGGATTGTACGCTATATTCATAAATTATGCAAATTCGTATTCTTCACTACTGATATTATACCAACATAGCTCGTAACTAATATTAGTTATTCCATCTTGTTCAGTATCTAATTTTAATGCAACACTTCCAGATGGAACGAAATTTAAAACATCATTTCCAATGGAAGTTCCTCCTATTGTAACATCTCTCCATGTGGAAGAGATAGTTACTGTGCCATTTGCTCCACTAGCTACTGTAGTACGCCCTCCTCCTACAAGATTTAATGCACCAGTACTAGTACCAGTTCCTAATATTTGAGTGCCATTTACTTTTATTGCTCTCCACGTATCAGAAAACGCGGTGGCCGGTAAAGCATACCAATCATATGTCCCATCTTGTAGTTTAGATAGTACCCATGATCCTGCCTTTAAAGCACCGGTTCCAACAGCATCAAACTTGGGAACTAGACCGTCATTAGTACTTGTAGCTAGTCCGTATGTAGTATTTACCCAAGGTACTTCTACATAAGCCTACTAATTTTCCAACTACACTGCATACTTTTTGGCAGTCTATGTAAATCCTGTCTTTATACCTCCTACTAGAGAATCTGTAGCTGTTCCTATACTTATGGAAATTTGATCTGCGTTTGAAGAAGGACTATGTCTAACTACTATAGATCCTATTCCAGCAATTCGAAATTTTCCAGCAACTGTCTAAGCACTGTTTGCAGTCTATATTAAATTGATAAAGGGATTTAATGTATCTTTTGTGTTAGCAGTCGTGCTAGTTGCAGAGTTAGTAATGATAGAAGTATATGATTTATTTCCACTAGCAGCTCCTGGCATGAATCCAAGTGCGTTAACAATATTCTACTAGCTTAAGTATATTTTTCCAGTAGAATCTATACTAATAGTGGGACTATCTCCATTATCTATCATGACGCCTCCCACGGTACTAGTAGTAGCTAGCAGTAGGTTTATTGTTCTATTTACTTTTCCATTAAAAGTGTCACCTTCCATGGATAATCCTCTTCCTACTGATAATTCGTGGCCAACCTAGGCTGCAGATCCTAGTATGTTTATATTCCAATTACCACTGGCTGTAGCTGTCTTTGTTGTTCCTCCAACTGTGATGGATATTGTCCCAGTATTGGAAAGTGATAAATCTGTGAATAAACTTTTTTTCACAGAATCTGTTATGTTGCCTGCTGTTATAGAACTCTAATTTGCCCACACCGGAGCCTTACTTCCTCCAGCGGATAATAAAACCTAATCTTTGGCTCCAGCGGTGGTAGGAGCGTATATGTTGAACACACTTGTACTACTACTATATGTAGGTATAGCGGTGTTATTTACGTGATTGATTACCTAACCATTAATGTTAGTCTAAATGGCAGTCCAATACTTAGAAGAATTAACATTATTATCTCCTTCCGCAGGACCCTCTATGATAGCAGACAATAAGTCCCCTACCTCACATTTATGCCCAGCGTAATCTCCCCCCTTTATTATCCTGTAAGTATCGCCTACTTTACATTTCTAAGGAAAGTTATTAGTAGTTCCTTCTTTAGTAACAGTAATGTATCCTCCAGTATCTGTTATCTCTATAGTGCCTTTATATACTAGAGCGTCGTTTGCAGCTATTATCTAAGTTATTCTCTCTTCTACCTATTGAGAATTAAATATTGTTTCTTCTCCTATATCTTCTGGGGATTTAACCATAGGAAGGTCAGCTGTAGTTATAGCCAACCATTTATTATTGCCCCTTAGAAACTCCTTCTGAGATCCAGTAGATCCAGAAACTAATCCCTTCTTGCCTGCTCCAAATAAGGGAGTATAATCTACCCCATGAGAAATTATATGACCGTCCTTCGTGAAAAACAGTTTAACATAGTCCCCAGAAGTAGCCTCTGGCAAAGACAGATTACCTTCTACCTCCGAATAGAGGTTTGCAAAATTAAGTAGTGCCATTATATATTGTTCCACTTTAGTGTTATATTGTTCTTATCATCTAATTCAAAATCGTCCCCCAGAAGTAGCCTCTGGCTATTACCTCCATTATACTGTAAATGTTCATCATTATTTACTACAACTATTAGGGATCCCTAAGGAGCTACTTCTATAATATGGCCCCTATTATCATATTTAATTTGTACAGGAACAGGAGAATCATTAGCTTGTATAGAATTAGAATGAATTAGAACAACGTTCTTGTCCTACTTTATAGCCTACAATCCAGACCCAGCAGGAGTTATAATGTTTTCTAACTTCTTATCTAATACTTTATCTAAGGTTAGAACCTCTGTTTGATCCTTTACTAAGACTGCTTCGGCAGTAGTCTATGGAACAAACACCTAACCACCCTATTTAAGCTATTTAATAGTCAGTTCCATATTATCCTCCTATTATCTAATCCTAATTATCATTTGTTACCATATTATCGTATAGGTTTGAGGGAATAGTATAATTAACTACTACCGCTGTTCCAGTGGATGTTTTGACATTTTCCGCAGTAATAGTTACTGCTAGCTTTGTATTAATTTGCTAGATCTACTATTCAAAGACTTCTGTAGTTACATATCCAGATAAGTCTACATCCGTCTGAATTTCTCCTATTTTTTCCCAAATATATTTCTACTAGGTAGTTTCATATACACATAAATATTCGGAAAATATATTCTAAGATACTGGAGAAGGATTTGGAACTAAATATATAGTGTTAAGGCAATCTTTAGAAGCGGTAGGAAGAGAAGTAACTATCTTATAAAGCTCCACGTTACTAGTAGCACTAATGACTCCTTCTGGAGTAATGGTAATACCAACTCCTGCTGTAAGTTTGTCTTGCTTTTTTTCTAGTGCAGTGTTAATTTCTTCAACGGCTTCTTCTAGAGAAGCTATATCACCAGAATTAGTGCCTATAACTCCTAGTGTAGTTCTTAACACTTTATCAAGTGTCGTTATTCCTAATGAAGAAAGTCCAGGAACATTAGAGGTATTTACAACTACCGCCTCTGCTAAGGTAATGGGGACGAATTCAGTGTTTGATTGGAATAATCTCTTTATTTGTGTTGTGCTCATAATTTAAATAAATCATTAGGGATTTGGTAATCTACATGAGATTTCAATGTTGAATTTACAAAATCTAAGTTGGCCACTATATTCTAAACTTCCTCTTTAGTAGCAAAATTATTGTCTTCAACAATCTGTCCAACAATTTTGTCTATTTCTTCTTTACTATAAACCCCTAAATTGGTTCTAGCTAGAGCCTTCTCAAATTCTGTTTTAAACTCTCCTAAATAGTTTTCTTTACATAAATGAGTCTTGTATTTCGGTTTAGGACAATCAATGACGATCTAATTATCACACCCAAATCCTGTATCCACACTCTCTATAACAGAATCTGGATTCTTATGTTCTGGAATTTTGCATCCAATATTAATTTCAGGAGGTGGAGGAATTGGCTTAGCGTCATGATCAAATCCCGTACTCATACTAGTTATTACAGAATCCCCCTCTATAAAATCAATATTAATTTCAGGAGGTGGAGGAATTGGCTTAGCATCGTAGCCAAGCTTTATAGTATCAAGTAATGATTTAGAAGGAAGTAGCTAGGGCTTTTTATTCCCTAGCTTGTTCTTTTCTAAATTTTTATTCATTTAGTGTAATCTTATCTGGGTACCCAGAAGTATAGTCATATTTTATAATATCTTCAACTGTCCTAAGCTTTTTTATAGCTAATAAGTGCCGAGCTGTGTTTATATAACACTTTCCGGCATATATCTCTAGTTGAGCTAGAAATTCTTTTATTTTGTCTATTGATAATTTGACTATCTCGTCACCGAGAACCAAAGACATATTATCAGAACCATAACTAGCTAAACTTTGTAACCCAACTCTAGTAGCTTTATCTAGCCAATATTCTTTATTATTATAATAAAATGAGTTAACATTGGGCGATTTATCATACTCTCTAATGACCGCTTCCAAAACTGGAAGCATCAGTTTGAAATAGCATGCTCCATCTTTCCGTTCAAATAACTCTTTCCAGACATCTAATGGAAGCCTTAACAACTCCTCATGAGAAAGTAAGGATTTTAAAGAATCGTCTTTATTAACTATATAATGACGATTGTTGTAACTTATTTGTATGAAATTACTATCCATTCTTAGAATAATTAAATTTAGTGAATGGTATTCCCCTGTGTTTAGTTAATCTCCAAGCGTTATTATATGGAACTGAATTCCAAAAGCTTGAGTCGTTATAATTACCACAAACCCATTCATTAGAATATACATAGCTTCCAGAACCTCCGTCATACTGCTAAACTCTTTGATAAGAGTAGTTGTCAGCATCTGACGAGTTAATAGAAGTAGTAATGTTATTTACTCCAGCATTATCTCCAGAACCTACTATATTAGACCATACAGATGGGAACTAGTTATTAGCTCTAGAATATGCAATCGAGAAAATTGGGGTTGTTAGAACCCCACCTCCATTGACCACTGAAGTATTAATAGGTTGTCTTACTATATCACCAGTATTGAAATTACTTCCAGAAACACTATAACCTCTATAGTAAATAATTCTAGAGAATTCAGCTACTGAAGGAGCATACCAGTTACCTTTCTTGTAAGCTGAATTTAGAGTTTCTCTCTCTTTTACGGATGGTTCATATACCTACATACTATAGAAGTATGGATACAATAAACAACTCATAATATCTGTTTCAGAAGCATTGTCCCATACTGTCTGAATAGCTTCGCATAAATTATTTAAGTCAGACTTAGATTCTATGTAGTATTCCCATGAATTACCACTTCCAGAGGAAGATTGCTTTCTGCTAATATAGGGCCTGCAAGCGGAGTTATCATATAAAACAGGAAGTAACTTACTATTTACATGATTAATATATAACTCAGTATCAGACTTACCGGCAAATGTTGTATTTACTTGTATATTATAGGTAGATACATTAATATTATTAATTAAGTTAGCAGTAGTAGTACCAGAAACAGTCTCATAGTTAGAAATAGACTTACTAGACAAATAGGCTTGTACCTAATATAGCTATCGTAATATCTATTCCGGAGAACCAGAATTTCCATCTGGGCTATATCCTGAGTAGTAAGACTTCTCCGCATCAGTATACTCCTTACCAATGATGTAAACTGTCCCAGACGTACTATCATTTTCATCCTTTGCATATACTAGACCAACTAGAGTCTTAGTATCATCAAATGAGCTAGTAAACGTACCATCTGCATATGCAAAGTCTCCAAGCTAAGGGGCTTTCCAAGCAAAACTTACTTCAACAGTTTTTCTAATAGGAGTTCCATTATTAGCAACCTTCATACTGATAGTTACTGTGGCAGTACTATCAGATTCCTTCTTCAGGGTAATAGCACCAGTCTAATCAATAGTAGCAATATCAGTTGATACTCCTGACATAGAGTAAGTAATATCTAAGTATCCATTTACTGATGGATTATAAGGATTAGTCCCAGATTTTATTTCAACATCATTACCAGAATCTACTGTAATATCAAATGGGTTTTGACGAATAATGGTTCCAGATTCTCCATTCTAGTAATATACAGAAACTTCCCTTGCACAACTAAAATCTAGAATTTCAGCACTTTGGAAATGGACTCTAATCTTAGAAGAAAGACTAGAAATATCTCCAAATGTATTAACTAATAACTGCTTTGTGGCAAAGCTAATAGCCTTCAACTAAGTATTTCCTGCGGTATTTACAACGTAAATATCTCCAGTTAGGTTACAAGTATTAGTAAGAATCATTTTCTTCAATGCTTCTTCAGTTATATATAAATTAGCATTTCTAATAGTTACTGATTCTAGTGCGTTACAATTAATTAACTATTCGCAGAAATTAGCTACATCAAAACTTCCCACATTGTTGCAATCAATGTATACCGTTTTCAAACTGTTTAATCCTTCAAAGATAACTCCAGTTAATCCTGGATTGTCATAAATTCTAAATGTTTCTATGGTGTCAGGAAGAACTATATCTTCTAATCTACCAGTCTGGGGAAATATTACATTTTTAACATTAGTATCAGACAAGTCTATCGTCTAAAGCTTTACAAACTAAGATAAATCTAACTCTTCTGGCAAAGAAACTTTCCTAAGAATTAAGCTTTCCAATACAGGGAAAGATGGTCTAAAAGAGCTTATGTTAAGTTCTGGGTAATTTTCCGGAAATAGATCTGGGTAGTCTTCTAGTTTATTATTATCTATTGTGAAATTTATCATTCTATCAAAAGACGAGCTTAATGTATTAATTCTTAGTCCTAAGATATCAAGTTTCTTATATAAATTGATAGAATAAAAACCCTGATTGATTGATGAGCTCTTATCCTCTATCTCAACTTCATAGGAAGTCCCTTCTTTGGCCAAATATTTAATCACATCGAAGTCAGACTCTTGAAATTCTCCAAGATTATTGACAGCATTAGAATACTAAAACAATGGATAGAAATCCTGGTACGGCTCAAATTTTATTTTCAACCTTAAATCATCACTACCACTACCTCCTGTGGTGTCGATAGTTTTCAATGAAACATTTCCTATCTAAGCCTATGCTTGAGTAGATAAGAACTTAAACCTCTTATCCATGAACTACTTCTCACATGACAGACATGATCCGTGGCTTTGTTCTATAGGCTCAATTTCATTGTTTCCATAGTTCTATAAAGTTCCAGTATTTAGTATAATTTGTGCATTCTCATAATATATTTTAGCTGTATGGTTATAAGCTACAGCGGGAAAAGTTTCTTGAACATTGAAGAATACCTTGTAGAAATAATTTCCAGTATTGTCAATTTCTCCATTGCTGTTAAAAGCAGTTAAAATCACGTTACGTAGATATGTATTTATCTCTTTCTCAAAACATTGATCAAACATATAAAAGAATATGTTGTTGTCATCTCCCCAATATTCCCTGTCCTCCTCTCTGTAGGAAGTTTCTAATAGATTATAAGGTTTATACTAAAGTCCATTATTATCAGTTACTAGTATAGAATCTAGGTCGTCACCTATAAATCTTACTAGGTAATCTCCTTTTTCTTCACTACTTAGTTTTCCTATAATCTAAAAATATGTATTCTTAGCTCTATTATCAGTTCCTGATACAAATCTAATAAACGCCTAATGAAAGGCAGCATCATTTATGTCTACATAATTTCCTAAGCCAGCCTTAAATTTACTTTTAATAGCATCTATAGCAACCTGAGGACCTAAACTACTAGTGGTTCCAGCAAGAGAATATAAATTCTAACTCCTCCATCCTGTAGCTAGATCGTATTCTACTCCGGCACACACCCAGGTACTATTAATATCGTCATACCGATACATATCTCCGGCTTTGTGTGAGGGATTTATAGTACAAGAGTTGCCTGTCACTGCATATTTCTTGTTTACACTCCAATCATCAGGGGTACTCTAGTTAGTTACAACTATATTATAATCATATTTGTAAACAAAGTCATAAAATTCCCTAAACTTTTTTAGAGATTCATGGACAGAATCAGCAAATTTAAAATAAGATCTTCCTTCTTCCTCAACTTCCTCGCATCCATAATCAATATCCCAAGCTCCAGCCTCTTTATATACTACAGATTCATCCTAAATCAACAAATTATCCCAAGGTCTTTCCTCAGAATCTTCGTAGTTAATAGTAGGATTGGCTGCCAGTTTATAAGTAGATTCTCCGGGAACTCCTTCTCCTCTCTATAACGCTTGCCAGGGTCTTCTAAAGTTTACAGAAGGATCTTTGTTTTCTCCTCCCTCTAACATTAGGTATTCTGGAGTTTTCTCTTCATCATATCCGCTAGTAGCATCATCTCCCTTTCCGGAACCCCACGTTTGGAATCCCATAAACTTTACAGAATCATTATTGGATAAAATATCGGATAATTCAATATTAGATACATCGCCTAAATTAGTTTCCCAATAAAAATATAGGAAAGGTTCTTCCTAAACTGCTTTTCTTCCTCCAGATATAAGAGAACCTCTTGATGCTTTGTATGCATCGTCAAATAGTTTACAAGCTCCTATCTTATGAGACTACATAGAGGAAGCGAAATTAACCTTTCCTACTAATTTAGTTATCTTATAAGGAGTTGTATCTTTTTGCCCCTCATAAGGAGGCATTACATAATATCCTTCGGTTTTGCTGGAATCTTCTCTGAAAGTGTTTGTTTCAGGATTTAACTATGAATACGGAGTGAAAGAGCTTTTTATTTTACCTCCTTCCTAATTTTTTATTTTATTTAGCCCATAAGTAACATTCCATATTAAGTATCGCATCGCAGAAGAACCCTGTCCTTTTACCTACCCGTGGGTTAATCTGCCTCCATACTAATCATTAATAGCTTCGTCTGCATAACTTACGAATAAAGTAACAGGAGAATTTTTCTGTGCCTTTTCTTGTGGAGGCGTCTCGTTATCTGCCCCTCCCCACGCTCTATTGGGAAAGTAGGCTCCCTTTGGAAATACATAGACTAAGGTGTTATATTTCTCTCTACATCTTTCAAACGATATTTCTCCATCGGACTTTAATATATCATTATTGTTGTAAAAAGATAATTTATTGTCTTTTTCCTTCAAGAAGGATATATAGTTTCTTTGTACCTAATCGAAGGTCAAAGTGTAATTATTATATACTCTAAACAAATAAAAATCTATATCCGATGTAGTAGGATTTATTTGTAGTGCCGCAGAAGCGAATTCAGCTAATTGAGAATTTTCTAAGGAGATTTCCCTGTCTATTACTCCATTTATATATATTCTAACTAGATTCATACTAGCAGAAGTCACTGCAGTATCAAAACTTTCCTGAAAACTTCGTAGATAGTTAGGATAGTAGATATCAGTTTTTGATACCTTATAGTCCTTCTATGCAGTAATTAGTAGATGTATCTCCTTTCCTTCTTGGAACTAGGCATTTCTGGCTTTAAACAAGGTATCATTATCAGTATTCCAACAGAACTAAGTCGGCCTTAACTAAAAATTTCCAATAGTCAATATTGGTTTGGATTCATCGCTTATGTTGTAAGTCTTAAATCCCATCTCTATTGTAAAGTTGTTTCCTAACCCAAGACTAATGGGGGATGTTAATATAGGATTTTCCTAAGCAGAAACCCTAAATATTGTTCTTCCATTTTCTTCTTTCCATCCATCAGATGTTTCTAATGTTGAAACTACAGTAGCCGGATTGGAACCAGTCGCATATTCTTCAGTGACGAAAACGTTATTTAGGTATCCTACAATCTGATCGAAGTTTTTTGAGGGAGGCATATCCTAATAATAGGTTAAATTGCTGTCTACAGCAGACACTTTCATTACCTTGTATAAATTCGTGTATGCTTTTTCTTCCCCTTCTATAGTAGCTGTCACATAAAAGGAATAGTATTCTGAATCTCCAACCTCTATTACTAAGTATTTTTCCGCTTCGATACTGTTTATTTCTATATATTTACTATACGAGGTATTATATATCCCAGAATCATCATAAGAAGAAGTTCCAATTACCTCATATTTCACAACCTAAGAAGGATTCATATCATATGGGTTTGGCATCTCATCTTCCAGATAGGTAGTAATATTTATAGAGTCCTTATTCGGGCTGAAAACAGTTAGTTCATACAGGGTTGCTACTCCATTATTCTATATTTCACCACTTACTTCATTAACAGCCACAACAGTGTCCTCACACCCTTCAGTATAAATAACATCTACATAAAGATAATCAGTGTAGATAGTCTTATCAGATTCATTTACAGCCCTAACTATTAGCTAATTTAGACCAGGAGTTAATCCAGAATAGACTAGAGATTTGGATTCGGAAATGGTATTTCCATTGTTGAATCCCATTAAGCTATAGTTACCAGCGGAACCTCCCTTCAAAGAAAAACTAACAAGATTGTTTGATAGCACCTTATCCCCATTATACTCTAAAGTAATTACCTCTGTTGTGATCTTTAATTCTAAGGTATGTTCAATATTAGGATCATCTACTACCTAAGCTGTTATTTTTTTTTCTTGCTAGGATTTCTAAAATAACTACGATATATCTACCCAGGCAATAGAGTCTATTATTTCCTCTGGGTCTAGTTTTACTCCAATTATCTCTCCGCTAGAAGAGTCCGTAATACATTGATCATATTTTATATTTGCAACCTTAAATGTTCCAGATTGAGATCCATAGCTTATCTTGACGTTAAAGGGACCAACTCTATCAGATATTACGGAAGTGGTAGCGATAGCGTACATAACAATTCCAACCTTGATATTTTTATCGGAATTATACTACATTAGTAATGTTTTGTCTGCTTTTGTGTATATTTTGTCAGAGTTATTATTTAACATTACCCCATATACCATGATACCATAGGAATAAGTTGGTGTAACTACTGACACTTCAGCCTGTACGGTTTCTCCGTTTCCTTTATGTAATGTTAGAATACTACTCTCTACATCATAGTCCATAGAAGTTATATCCTATCCTTCGGCGCTGTCTATTTTTCTACATAAAAAGTCTTCAACCTACATTCCAGACTTTCCATTCCATGCTTCGTCTGTGTTTTTTATTCGATTGGCATCTCCTAATTCTTCAAACTTTGCCATTTTTTAGTAAATTAAGTATTTTTCCATGTATCATCTTGTAACCAAGGTCTATCTTGTATCCATGTACCACTGCCAAAACAACTTTTAATAGCATACACAGTAAGCCAAACCAGCTAAGAACCCTTGTATATAGCTCCAATATTTTTCTAAACCTTCTATTGAATTTCGTTTACTAATCCAAGAACGTCCTTTTGGACCTATAGTATTAGCTTACCATTTCTATATATCATGACTTAGCAAAATCTTCTTTAACCTTAGTTTTTATCTAACTTAGCAAAGTTAAATATTCATTATATTCTTCTACGACGCTTTCGTCTGAACTTAACTACTAAGTATAGCTATTGTAGGAATTTATTAAATCAAACTCTTCATCTATTTTAATAAATGCTCTTATTATAGCTTTTACACAATCTTTATAATTTGGTTGACCAGTTAGGTAAACCTGAATGAAACTGTACTAGGTTTCGATTTCCGTTCCTAATTCACTTCCCTCTTTAGACACTTCCACTTCTACCTCTTGTATGTCATAGTTATAGTAGTAGGAACCGTTTCCCAGTTTTTGAATCGTCTAAGGGTAAGTGTTTGCTTGTATTCTTCTTGGCTCTATCATACGGTGTGACTTTAAAATTTATAGGAAATTCATATTTAAGTAACTAGTAGAACAGCCTTCTGCTGTTACTCTAAAAATAATAAGATTTATGATTGTAAATAAAATGCACTCTAAAACTCTTATTATAACTAACAATTTCGACAACGTGTATGTATTTGTTGTAGAATTTGGAAATGTTAACCCTCTACCCGTTCCAGTTAGAGAATTTTAACCCTGTTAATTTTTCTATCTTTTGCCAAGTGGCAAGGACACTATTTATTTGAATAAATTAGTATGTGAAATGTTTATATAATAAAGCTGACATTGGAATTGGCATTGCTGACTCCATTGTTAGAATTGAAATAGCTAAGCCTGGAATTGGACCCATTATTAGCGTTGCCGCCTACTAGCAGTGTTTTTTAGCCAACCAACAGTATTATAAATAGCATCCTGTTATTAATTTAATATTTAAAATATTTATGTAAAATCAATTCATTCTCGTAAGGCTTCGGAAGCCGACAGCGAAACCGGCAAGGCCGACCCCATAGCCAGAATCGAAAGAGCCAAGCCCGGAAGAGGACCCATTAAAAGCGTGGCCGCCCACCCGCAGCGTCCTAAGAGCCGTAGAGGAAGCATTACACCAATGATAGTCACACATATAAGTGGAAGCTGAGCCTCCAGTGGAAGAAGGAATAATCTCCCCAGTCTCTCTTAGGTCAAAAGATTTTATGTATCCATCAGAAGCTATCTCAGAACCTGCAACTGTCATATCTTCTACTGTGTCTTTGAATAGGGAAGAATTTGAGGTAGTATATACTTCACTTGGCTGATTAGCAGCACTTCTCGATAATATTATTCCGTCTAGATTAGTCCAAATATCTCCGAAGGGATTATCAAAACCTCTCCATCTTGGAACCCAGAAATCATGAGTAGGTACTGTTACTGTTTCGCTTACAGTAGTTTCAGGAATAGTTAATTTCTTAACCCCGGAAAAATTGCCAAACTCATTACAGTATCCACATGGAGTTATTGGATTAGTAGAGTTATAACCGCTCCAGGAGGTTTCTGCGTTCTACCAATCGGTAACTCCTGGTCCCATTCCTCCCTAATGATACCCATCGGATGTTAGCTCTGAGTTATAGGTGTCCTGACAGTTAAATGACGCATATTCTATTACATAATTCCAATAAAATATCCATTTATAGAATTCATAACACATTAACTCAGACCCAGCTGCCTAGGCATATCCTCTCATTACCGATCTTGAAAGATTTGTTCTTGGTTTTCCTAAATCAGTTCTGAATTTATCAGATTCAAGATAACTATCATAACTATCTCTATTAGAACCTCCCCTAAACTAAGTTGTTGTATTTACAACAGAAACAGCCTTTGGAGTTAAGGTAGTGTCTACAGTGCATCTATATGCGTCTACCAACATTTCTGGTATTTCTATCCAAGTGCTATCAATTCTTACTGTAGATATTCGTACCCATCTTATATCTCCATTCTATCCTGATTTTCCGTAGAATTTAGGAATGTGAACTCTAACTGTTCCATCTGTTCCATCCAGTATCGAGTCTTCTCCATTTACTTTTTTGGACCAATCATTAGGATCTAAGTAGTAGTTTATAACAGAGCCATTAGCTACACATCCTTTGTATGCAGACTAGATCGGGAGAGATTTATGTAATAGTGGGTTACCTATCCTAGTAAGTTTCGGATCAGATACATTTATATCCCACTGCACTCCGTAGGAATAAAGATCTTCATTACTACTTATCTCATTTATAGACTCCTGCATTGATTGCTATTTCTACTATATCAAGTTAAACTATGCCTCTAATTTTGTACTGGTATCTGACCACTGAGCGGTCCCATCAGACTAAAAAACTAACATCTAACCTTCCTGACCTCCAGAGGGGATATGTTTGTTTCCAGAGGTAGAAGGATGAACGTAATTATTAGCATTGTTTTCTATCCCCTACAACTTCCGTTTTTCCTCGGAAGTATAATCATTTGTGGATAAACCTTTTCCCTCCTCTGATGTTACTTTAGACTAAAGCTCTGTATTTAATTCTTCTTCAGTAACCAAACTGTCAAGAATTCCTTGCAAGCCAGCAACGTCAGCAACGACATGGTTGTGAGCCTTGTCTGCCTTGGTTGCCAGTCCGTCAGTTACTTCAGTCTTAGTAGCTTTCTCATCCAGAGCGGTCTGCAATCCGGTGATGTCAGTAATAGCGTGATCATGAACTTTGTCTGCTTTACTATCTAACTGTGTCTACAGATTTGTTATATCGGAAATTGAATGACTATGACCTATGTCTGATTTTTCCTCAAGAGAATCTAAGACTTCTCCTATATTTGTATCGTGAAGTTGTAATTCCTGAGCGAGTTCTTCTAGAGTATCTAAAGATTCCGGTGCAGCTCCAACAAGCTACTTAATTTTGTTATCAACTTCCTATTTACTAGCATAGGTCTCTGTAATTCTGTTTCCATTACTGTCATAGGTAGCTTTTATATCAAAGATCTGCCCTTTTACCTTAATATTTTTTATAGCTGACATATTATTCAATAATTAGTACCTCGTCACTCACAGTATGTTCATCTATTTTCTCTTCTAATTCTAATTGAAGATCTTCTTTAGTGACATAATCTTCTAAAATTGAAGGGTCTACTCCCCCATAAAAGTTTCCAGTCATTTTTACTGGCTAAGTAGCTTTTTTAAACTATCCTTCTAGATAAATTATTCCCATATTAACTGCCTATATCAGTATTTACTTTTTCTTCTAAAGCTTCTAATCTCTGCAAGATAGGAGACAGTAAAGAATCTACTTCGCTTTTAGAGTAATAGTTGTTACTCACCCAAATCTAGCTCTAGGTTTTTGTATTATAATTCTGGTCTAAATATTGCTTGGTAACATAGACAAGATCCTCATCTTCCATATCATATATGTAGTAATAAGTATCTTCCTGCAACTCTTCATTCTCCTTTAAATCTTCATACTCCTAATTTGAAAGAGTGACTAATTTTGGAACATATGATTCTGTAGCAAGTCTATCATCTTCAATATATAGTCCGTCAGCTTTTAGTTCTACAACCAACTGACTCTCTCCAGCTTTTGGGGATTTTACGTACTATACTGTTATACTCTCTAATTGCCCGTCTCCATCCGTTTTTAAGGTTTTATCTAAGTCCTCTTTTATTTGTTCCTAATCCCTATCATACTAGTTTTTAGTAACAAACACAAAATCATCCCCTTCCATTCCTTCACCTCTCAGACTTTCTTTTGTTACAAAGATTTCGTCTGTCTCTTTTTTAGTGTAATACTACCCTAAGGTAGTTGATAGAAAGGATTCGGGATCTTCTAGATCAAGATCTGTTATAGGAACATACTTTTCCTAAAGTTCCGATATTGTAGCATAATCGGATAGACTCTCAGAAACCTTATCTAACTCCTCAGATAAACTATTTACGGAATCTTGTGAAGCTTTTTTGTTTAATTGATCTTCAATATTTTTCCCCCAACTGGCTGATAAATAAAACTAATCTTGATTCTCTATACTATCTTCATAAATATAGTAGTATGAATCAGCGTGCAAGTAGGGTTTCTCCTAATCTATAGGCTTAAAGTCGTCTGTGGTATTAGCTCTTAGCTCCAAATATTCTTGTTCTGTGCAAGTTATTATTTGAATAGATTCATAAGAAGCCTTCCACCCTTCTTTAGTGTTTATCTAAGACTTATCAACAAGCATATAAATATTTCCGTCCCCCACATTAGAAACGGTCATACCCTGATAAGCTACATTCTTAGGAATAGAATATAATTCAGATACTGAGTCAACTACAGTTCTATTATCCAAGGGTTTAGGAGCTTCTACAGTAAGAGAAACTCCCAAAACTGAGTCTCCTGTATATTTAAATGCCATTATTCTACCAAGGTAAATTTAATTTGATGAGGTAGTACAGCAGAATAAGAGTCCTTCTTAGTCCAAACCTTATAGGTAAACTACTACATCTACTCAGTAGAAGTTTCCCAGCCGTTTAAATCTACGTCTAAATACCCCAATCCTCCGTTCACTTTAAATAATTCCAACTTTGAATTAGTTCCAGGAAGTTTTATAACAGCCCTTCCATTTAAGGATAACTCTATAACTTCTGAAGATTTTCCAAATGGAATAAGTATCTGTTTAGAAGTACCTTCAGTATTTCCAGCGAACCACGGATATGTTGCCGTAATAATAGCTGACGTCTATATAGATCCTGCCTCTACTCTCTTATCTGTTACCTCTCCCTTATTATTTGTCAAGTATTCTCCTGAATCATAAGTGACAGTAGCAGAATAAACATACTCTCCTACAGAAGTATACTGTTCCAGATTCTAAATTTCCTGTTGTTTGTAAGTGACTTTCTCCTCTCTAGAAGTTTCCTCTCCTGCATCGTTTTTTATGAAATTGAGGATTGGTTTTAAATCATTACTTCCTACTTCAACTAACTGAGAGGATGGAGTATAATACAACTCTGGGTATATAAGATCTCTAACATATGTTGGGAAAATTAGAGTATCTATTATTTCACTGAAAGGTTTTCCTTTTAATTTTTCTACTGTAGTTCCCTCTATAATAGTGGAAGTAGTTTCATCAGGGAGATTAGTTTCATAGGTTATGGATTGTTTTAGATTCTCTATATCCTAGGAGTTATTAGATATATTTTTCTAAATATTTTCTATGCTGGTATCTATCTCTGTAATTTTGCTTTCATAATCCTTGACATAAAGTCCAGGCAAGGTTATCTCTGTAGGTTCTCCCTCCTCTCCTGGGTCCAGGATTTGTTTGACTAAGTGAATAGCATTATCTTCTTTATCAGAGATAATTACTTCCAGAGAATCTTCTATTTTTATAGTTTTAGAATTTTCTAAATTTCTTGTTATCCAATTCTAAATGTTCTTATCAACATCAATATTTTCTATTGCTTCGTTGATATCAACTATCTACTCATTAATACTCTAAATACTAGTATTAATAAGTCCGATGCTTTCAGAATTTTCGTTGATTCTCTACTATAATTCAGATTCAGTTTCTTCTATAGACTACTTTACTTCTGCTATCTGCTAACTTAGCTATTCTATCTCTTCTGTATTATCCTCATATTTACTAATATAGTACAAAGCATAGTCCAGAGCATCTTTTACTGTATTTATATCTTCAGAAACGTCACTGCTATACTACCACTTTTGTTCTATATATCTGACTAAGTCTTTTTGTTCCTCTATAGTTCCGTCTATATTTCCCCATAGAAGACTTTGTTCATCAGCTATTCCTAGGTTTTTTCGTACCTTAGCCCTTTCTAACTCTGTTCTATACTCTCCTAGGTAATTATTTCTTAATAGAGGAATAGGATCACTTTTTATTGGTTTTCTCTTCCCGCAGGGGACGATGTCTGCATTACTTACAGAAGTGTAAATAGGTTGTATCATCCTTATTAAGTAATTGCTATTTAACAAACTCGTAGTTATCTATCTTAGCAGGAAGACTTATAAAACAGATTAAATTAAGTATATTTTGGTAATCTGGTTTATATCCTTTTTTTACTTTTCGTAAAAATTCCTAATATTCTTTAATGGCTTTTCTTTTAAGAGCATCCACAGCTTATATTTTTATGTTTATTATCAAGATTACTGCAAAATCCTCCACATGTTCTAAACATTGATAATAATCTTTCGGCCTCCATGAATTGTTTAAAGCCTATTAAATAATCTATAATATTGAGGGTCATCCAAATAAAATCCCTAGCAAATACGTCTTCATCATGCTGACTCGTTAGACATTTATTTAAGAGTCCATCAAATAATCTCTTACAATAATTGATATAACACTATTGTAGATTTCCCGTAAAAAATATATCAACCTTACACTTTTTAATGGTAGTTCCCTCTATATTTCTCTCTAGTATTTCTCTAACTGTACATTCTTCCAATTTTCCTTCTACTTCTTTGTAGAGTTTTTCTCCGTCTGTTATATATATAGTATCATAATACTCCTTGTATTCGTCTGAAGAATTCTCATACCATTTCATATTAGGAAGAATTATGTGATCTACTACATAATAGCCGTCTTCTTTAACTCTAAAAGTACAAGAATCTAAATCCTCTGTATGATCATTAAGTAATACGTCGATTAATGTAGCATCTCCTATACTTACTTTTATTATGGTGTTTAATGTAGCGCTCTCACTATACTTATAAGAATCGTAAGAAGTTACAACTTCTATATCTTCATCAATGTACTATCCATATTCTTTAGAAAAATCTTCTATAGTTATCTCACCATTAATTTGTGTATGAACATCAATACTAAATTCCATAATATTAAGATTCAGATTCAGTTCCAGGCCATTGTCCGTACTAAGCTGGAGTTGAAAAAGCTCCTAGTTTACCCTCTTGTCTAACCCTACTAGACATGAAAACTCTAGGGTAAGAGGGGCTAATGTCCCTAGGGTAAATACTCCATTCATAGTCTCCAGTTCCAGGAGGAAGATTACTTAGTTTACTAGCAGGCGAACCATCACTATAAAAGTTGTAGTCATAGGCTTTAGTGGAAGTCACCTCAGTCGTCTCCTGACCATGTTCATCTATATAAAGAGGATTTCCCTCTTCATCTTGTTTTTGTTTATATTCTATTATTGGTTTGACACCTTTTGTTCTAGCATATATAGTCTAAATTACCATAGCAGAATCACTCGCTGCTATCTCATAGAATTCCTTTTTAACACTCCCACCTGCTGAGCTAAATGTGGTTTTTTTCCATGTGTACGGATATTCTTCACTGGGGACTTCAAAGGTGTCTCCCCAACCGTCTTGCTACTATTTTACTTTCTCCACGTCACTGGTATCTAGTCTTATATAACTTATAGAAATATCTACGCCTCCAACAGCTTCTGAAGAGTTAGTAAGATCATCTATTTGTTCTAGTATAAATTTTATATCCTCCTCTACAGTAGAATTAGTAACATTTTGTCTGGCTTCGCTCTTTACGAATTGAGCATAAGTAGTAGGATATATTTTGTTTTTGTCCTTATCGTATAACTGTGTATCTGTCATAATTCCCTAATTTTATCATTATACGGATTACCGTCTCTTAACTAGGCTATTTCAATCTCAGTTCTTTTTTCTTCGATGTCTAACTATCTATCTTTGTAAGTTCGTTCAGTCATGGCTTTATACCAATTTACCTAATATTCTAGTTGTATCTTCTACTATTCTAACTAAAGTCGAGATTCATCCAATTGCTATATCTTTTGCTGAGCTTTCTACAGTTCAGAAGATAGTTCTTGAGCCTATTGAGAGGTTTCTTCTAATTTTTCCTAGAGCTGCCTTAGCTAATTATTTTCATCTTTTTGAACTTGTATAGCTTTTTTAACCTTATATTTTAAGTCTGTTAAGCTCTTAGATGTTAATGCCTCAAAAATAATATCAGGATCTATACGCTAACTTTTTACAAACTCTGGAATCATCTATTTTATGGTCTATAAATCCTCCATAATCTCTGTACTAGAGATAACATGAACATCATAATCTGTAAGAGTAAAATGCTCAGGAAGAGCTGTAAATACTTGCTAGTATTTATCTCCCAGAATTATAGTTCCCTATAATCCGTTCTTGTAAACTATTTTTGCCTAATTTAGGCTGTCTAGAAGTATTTCACAAGTTATAAGATCCATTTGCTAAAAATAAGGTTTTGTGATGGTGAACGAATTAGCAACTCCTTGTTTGATATTTGTTACCGCATCTCTCTATTCTATACCATTCAATCTTTCCCTAAAGACTCCAGTTATGGATGAAGTAGTCTGTTCTACTGATTGTATAGCTAATTCTATTGCTTGGACAGCCTACGCTTTTAGAGTATCATCAAATCCGTTATATATTTGATTTGGGGGCTAAGCTCCATCATTATTTCCTTCCTAGGAAGAATCTATCCACATTATTCCTCCTTTTTTATAAGCAAGCCACTTCTATACTCTTTCTGGCCATTTAACTCCTAGATTTGTAGGAAGTAGATTCATGTCCATAATAACTCCAGAAGTTCCACTATTAGCTATAAGATTGTCTCTATAATAATTCAATAAATCATATCGATCCTGCAAATGTGCACACTTTAAAATTAAAGAATATGGTTGTTGAGACCTGTTTAAGAAATAGACTCCGTTTATAGAAAGTCCACAAAAGTTTGGATTACTTTTAGATCTTATTACACTTTTATCCAAACCTCTCAGAACATATATATTTTCTCCAATTCTAATAGTTGTATATCTTTGCATTACAAAATCATTGTCAGTCTCAATCCATTCTACTTCGTATACTGGTATTAACTGAAACCTATGAGTGTTGTATTCGTTATCTGGATAACCTGGGACAGAACTTTCATTCAAATCATCATTTACTGCGATACAATTATCTGCAAAAACCCTCTTATAAGTAGCTGCACCATCCCCATCATACCATCTGTCCTTTAGCTCTATTAAATCCTTTTTTGTTAATTCCTTTCCATATTTGGCTAGTATCTAACTTTTTGTTAACCACCTTCTAACCACAGCTCTATAGGAATCTCTAACGTATGGAGATTCTGGATTTCTGTCTATAAAGGTATTTAGCGGATTTAAGACTTCTATTTGAATATTCTTCTTGCTAGCAGATTGCTTTACTTTAAAGAAAGTGTAACCTGATATAAGGAGGTCAGTTAGTAACTATCGAAGTTTAGTCAGTAAATCAGTTTCTCTTGACTGCATTATATAATGAACAACATTCTAAGCAGCTATCTCATACTAAGAAATGAAGGACTAATCAATATCCTAAATTATTTTGTCTAGCTAAGTCTTTACAGCTTTATCAGTAATATCTTTTCCATCTATGAACTACAAAATCGAGTTTGTAAGATGGTCCTTTAGAAACTTTACAATTCCTTCTGTAATTTTTAACTATTTCTCTCTTGTTATATTTGTGATAGTATCAGAGTCCTTGCAAGATATTTTAGGGAGTATAGGAGTTCCTAGATATTCTCCCACCAGAGCATCAACATGTTTTTTCAATAGTGGAGTAAATTCTACAGATGTAGGAGAACCTATCCCAAAATTCTCTTCTAAATATCTAAACTATTCTGGGTCTCTTTTTCCATTGTAGTAATTATAAGCTTTCTACAATTCATACTTGTTATAAACAAGCTCCGCAATAGCCTCGTTTGTCTTGTCTATTAACTCTTTCATAACATAAATTATGTTGTTCTGGAGGAAGTTTAGTAGCGTTATAATATTTAACTCTCTATAGCTTCCTATTTCTTAATTCTTCCTTTATAAAGGGAAGAAATTCCTCATCTGGTAAGTCTGCTATTATTACTAGAGGCATTTCTGATCTGTCAAAATTAAAAGACACCTTATATCCAACTGGATATAAATCCTCAATTTCTAATCTCCCTATATACTCCATCTTGTATAAGTCTTTCATATACCCGAGTATCACTTGTTTCAATTCTGTATGGGTCATTGTATTCTTCTCTCTATATATCAAATTCGGGAGGTTTTCTATCTGGAATAATTCCAAATCTTTTTATTCCTTTCTCATCATAATAGTAACCAAAATCTCTAAACTATTCAACCTCTTTTCTTACAAATGATGGCTATCTTCCGGAAAGTTCCTAATCAGCTAGTTCAGTCATACCCATAGCTGCAATTATATCGAATTTTCCTTTGTTCTCATCATTATATCCAGTTAGCTATTCTAACATCTCTTCAAACCATATAGTATGGCAATAATCTTCTACAAAAGCAGCCGTTAAGTTAGTATGCTATTCTATAACAGTTTTGGTAGCAGGAGTTCCATATTGTTTAGTGCTTCCATATTTTATATCCGTTAGGGTAGCCTTTGGTCTTTTCATGAAATATCCTAAATATCCCTTTTCTTTTGCCCAGGTAACCATACTCATTCTAGTAGCTTCTATATTTATCTTACAATTATAATATCTAGCTAGGCACATAGCTATCTTATATGCCTCTCTAATATCTCCTGGCCTATCCTTATATAGAGCTACATACTAAGGCTCATTAGTTCCAAATAACCTTTTCTTTATAGTTATACAAAAGTCAGAAGGGTTTCTAGTTTCCTTAGAAGTCTAGTTAGCACCAATATCTATTCCATCTATCCCTGCTACGTACAAATCATTCATTTCCTTGTAGACGGGCATCTCGAACTCCTCTCCTCTTTCTTCTGCTTCCTGCCTTAGTTTCTCTACTTGCTCCTTGTATAAGTCCGACCATACAGGGTGCTCTAGAATTTTTACTTTCCCCTTATTATTTGGAATCCACTTAAATCCATCAATATTATCCTAAGTATGTTTATTGTTTTTATAGAAATAGTCTATATATCCAACCTCTATTCGTGGACCTATTTTCTTCAACCTGATGTTAGCTAACTAATCTGCAATAAGTATTTTATTAAACTTATTTATTCCCTCTAAGTTGAAAGCCTCTTCAGCATTCCAGCAACGTTCTGCACATTTTTTTAGGTAGTCCTCTGGTACAGCTAATAGATTATCCCGCTCCTCCTATAAGAATTTTTTATACTCCACAGTATTACATACTCCTCTGTGGTCCATGAATTCTGGATTCAAAGATTGTATAAAGTATGGAATAAAGAATCCACTCTCTATAGTAGTTCCGTCCTGAGTCCAATTATGTCTAAATGGGAGAACCTTATAAGCTCTAGGATTATAATAGATTTTTTTTAAACCTTCCAAGGGAGCGCCCATATCTCCACCAGTTCCTCCAAATAACATGGTCCCACGAGGCATACCCTACACCTCACAAAGTTCTTGACCTTGTACTACAGCAGTGTCAAGTCCTGGCCAAGATCCTGCCTCATCATATATTAACAAATCAACACGATCTCCTCTAATATTAGATGGCTTGGAACCATTTTTTCCAACTACCTCTGATTTGAATCCTATGTCTTCAAACTAACCATTTACTTTTATCTATTTTCCAGATTTTTTTCTCAAATCCTAGTCAATTAGGCGTAGTTTGAAAAATCCTCCGCCTGTACAGGTATTTAAAAACGTCAAAGCATTGTCAAATTTACTGAACGTTCCCTTAAGGAACATATCATTAAAGCAGGTAATCATGACTCTACTTCTTCTAATAACAGAATACATGCGAGCAGAAAGAGAGGCGTTTATTTCAGAGAAACCTATCGAACGAGCTTTCATTAAAGCTGCATGCTTATGTAGCACCCTAGCCATCTATAGATAATGAAAGAACATATAATGTGATGCAAAGAATATTGGGAAGTCATTATCAGTACCTTCGCCAGAGGCTTTCTACTAGTCAATAGTAGGTAATTGATAGAAATTTAAGAAGAAGTAATTATCTCCAGTAATGGTGTATCCATTAACTGTCATTCCATACTTACATCTTCTATATTGTTCCTTCCAAAACTCATTATATCTCTTACTATCTCTAAGGTAGGGACAATACTAACCAGTTCGTTTATATATTTCTCTGGTTTCTGTAAACCAATCTGGATTGAAATCAAGACCATGTGTTTCGTCGATAGGTCTATATCCTGTTATTTCGTAAGATAAGGTAGGATCAAATACTTCTATCTTTTCTCCCTTCTTAACATCCCAGTAATCTGCATTCTTGTCTCTCTCTTCTCTTATTTTCTAGACAAGCTACCTCGCTTCCTAGGCATCTTCTTTGTATTCTTTTTCCTTTACCTAATCTATTATATTCTATATTTCTTCAGGCAATATTTTCTTCTTCCTTGGCATAATTAAAAGTCTCCTGGATCATAACCATCAACTGCTCCTGCTCTTACAGTTGACTGTTCTGTAAGTTCTTTCTTAACCTAATCTTCTAGAGTTACCAATTCCTCATGAACCTTATGTAAGGTGGCCATTTCTTTCATTACCTTTTCTGCCTAGAATATTGGTTTTCCATTATTATCCCGTTCATTCAGATCCACAATAGTATCAAAATAGTCAATAAACTAGTCCGCAGCTCTCTTTGCGGCTTCAAGCAACTTGATTGATTTGTTGGAATCTTGCAATGCTCTATATTTTCTGCAAGCTTCTCTAAATATAGGATCATTAAATTCTGACTCAGTTAGTCCAGAGTCACTAATTGCTTCGTCATGTCTCTCATGTTCTGAATATTGACTATACGGACTTTTCCAATCAATAGCTAGATAGATATATGTTAGTTCTCTAGTAGCCCTGTCTTTTTCAATAGATTTATCTCTCTATATTAAAGCTTTAAATTCCTTTACTAGCAAAAGCTCAGGTTCATTTATTTCTAGCTACTTATTTAAGGTATTGTAATTAAACACATTCATATAACATTGGCATAAATCGTTGATTTGTATTATTTTCTTCTAACCTTAGAGCCACATTTCATTTTAGCTCCACATTTTCCTTTTCTCTTCATAACTATTAAGGTTTTCTGGGATCGTGTCCACTTTTCTTACTATTAAAATAATCTTTCTCGCTCGCTCTATTTTTCTCCTCTTGAGTAGCTTCCTTTGGATTAAATCTAGGATATTTGGTTCTTCCATTTAGGTCCTTAATACCTTTCTTGGTATGAATAGTATCATTAGGATTAATGGATTTTCTTTCCTATTTGAACTTCTGCACTGCATTTAATTTCTTCTATGTTTTTCCTCCCTTTTCCATCTATTTCTTTTGGCAGGATTTACATAGCTTTCCCCCTACTTTAAAGTAAGTCATTTCATAGCCATCGGGACATACTCCTTTTAATTTTTTATAATATTGTAGCTTTGCTCCTAATCGAGCCATTACTCCTCCCTACATTTTCTGTATAAATTCTTGATATTTGGCTTTTAGTCCTTCTTCTCCTAGTTGTTCGGCGTAGGACTGTAAATCCTATTCTGATTGTAGCTAAATTCCCTAGGCGGCCGCATCTTGAATTAAATAGGCCATAAATGCTTTTTGTAATTCTTCCTGATTTTCCATTGTTCCTTTAATTTCTATTTATTATTTTATCTAACTATCCTTTATTAGGATAAGGTCTTTGGTATTGAATATCGCTTCCTGAAGTAATCCGCTATCGGTAAACCATCTACACCTTAACCCTTTTAATCCCTGGTTATCTTTAAATAATGCTGCCTCTTTTCTTAGTACAAGCATTACTGGAGAGTGCATTAACTCGTGCTATCTTAGAGTAACGCAATCCCCAGGCTTAAAATAAATTTTCTCATCAATAGTTTCCATGTTTCAATTCATCTCTTCTCTCAGTTAATTTCTCATTAACTACAGCCATTATTCTGTTTTCATTAACTACTACAAATCCTAATTTGTAGAATGGGACCATACATTCACTAGCTATGGTATAGAATACTATATCTCCAGGTTTTAAAAATTCGCATTTATGTCCAACCTCGATAACAGTTCCTACCTTGATAAATTGCTGTTCCTCCTCTATTTCTCCAGTTTCATTAGACTTATAGGTTGGAGTAAATCCACCTAAATCTGTAATTAATCCACTTTTCGTAGTTTTGATTTTTTGAAATGGATTTTGTTCAAAGGGTTTAATTAGTGCATACCCATACATGGGCATTATTTCTACTCCATTCATATCCTCCGATAAGGACTTAGCATAGGATTCTAATGCTTCATTGTGTTTTGCGAATTTATCTTCAAGTTCATCTACTGCAGTATTAAACTTTTCTTGTTTCTCTCTCAATAATGTTTGATCTGCAGCTTCTCCATTCATAATAAAGTGCTCTCCTGTACCTTCCATCCCGGTTATAGCTAATGCCATCTTTTCTTTACTGTTTAACTCTGTTCTTAATGTTTCCATAATTCATTACCATTTACCTAGATCACAATGTTCATTATCTACTCTAGTTTTATTCTCTAGTATACATCCACACTCCCTACATACTTCTCCTAGAGAAGTATTTAGTTTAGCGGAGCATTTTCTGCAGATGTTTAATCTCTTTATTGACAAATCTTGATTTATGCCAAGTATATTAAACCACATACTTTTTAGTATTGTTAAAGGCTTGGTAAATATTGCCTTAATCCATTTCTTAGATATTTCTTTAGTGAGTATCATATAAACTTTATTTGGGTTGCTGGAATTCCGTATAATAATTCATTTACCATTTTTTAGCTGGACAATGTTTTTTCTCATTAGGTATCTTCAATTCTAAAAGGCACCCACACCCCTTTATGTATCCTTTTTTTGGACTAATGCTTATGTCGTTACTTTCTGGATTCAAATATAGTTGTCCATTACATACTCCATCTTCCTGGTTACATATTGGACATCGTCTACATATCTGCCATCGTTCTTCTATTTCTTCTAGTGTCATAGTTAATATTCAATACGTTGACGTCTTTTTCTATTTTCTGCTAATATAGATTCTTTCTTATAAAAAGATAACATCTTAATTACTTCATCTTTTAAGTAAGGTAGGTGATATACTGCCATATTATCAGTATGATCGAAGTGTACCAAAACTAAGTCTTCAATCTCAAATTCTGGGTTTAACTTTTGAATCATCCAAGCATAGGTGCTTAATTGAAGACAATAATGATTAAAATTACAATCATCCAAATTATTTAAAGGATATTTCATTTTCACTGATGACTTATTTTTTGAATCAAAAAAGCTCTTTGTTTCTATTTTTTTGTTAGTCTTCCAGTCTCCGATAATTATTTTATTACCTTTTTTAACTAATAAGTCGATTTGTCCTGCTATTCTAAGTTTCCCATCTTCAGATACTCTAGATATTAAATACTCAGGGTATATACCATTTTCTAAGTCTAGATTATTATGGTCCTTTATACATTCAAACTTACCACCTATTTGATATTTACTAAGATCTATATCTTTTTTCTTTTTGTAAAATGAGTTTTCTAAATCTGCATGAATTCTAGTTCCTCTTTCGCAAGAATTTCGATTTTCTTCATCCCACATATCTAAGATAGTTTGCTGTTCTTTGTTGAACTCGTCTTCGGTAATATTATGAAGTTCAAGCAGAACTTTATCAAATTTCTTAGTATTCAACAGAGACTTTTTTTCAATAGCCCAATCTTCTTTAGATAGGAGTTTCTCCAATGCTTTGTAAGCGGACCAAAACTCTTTATCAAATGGTTGGGTGAAAGAATGAATTAGAGTTGTTACTGATATAAACTTCTGTTCTGGTTTTGTAACATCGTAATAAATATGAGCTTCCTCTTCAAAAGCTATATTCCCATTTTGTTTTGTAATTTTACTTTTGTCCATTAATCATAATTCATTTAATCATTTGTCATATTTATCTATATTTATTTGATACTTTTCAAGTATATTAATATTCTTTGTAAGACACAAATTAATATTGAATAGAATAACTTAAAAATACAAAACATGAATAAAAACGAAGAAACCTCAGAAAGTTGGCATTCTAACTTACTCAATAAGTTTAGAAATATCACTATTGGAGCAGCTATGGCAGAAAGTCCTGCAGTAATGATTGCTTCCGGATGGAGGCAAAATAATAAAGGAGATTATGTTCAGGATTAGCAAGATAGTGAAGGAGTTAAACAGTTGAGGGACAATTTATCTAGTATTTCTGAAATGTCTCCAACTAATCCAGCAGGAGTTACTCTATTTGGAATAGGCAGGGGAATATAGTTTGGGTTATAGAAACTTCCCCAGATATAGAAAATGTTAACACACCCTACTTGGCAAAAGATATACCATGGTAGCCCATTTAATTTCACATGGAAATAGGCTAGAAACTCGTCAAGGAGTAGCATAGGATTGCATGTTACCCCTAATAAGAAGATTGCAGATTCTTTCAATTCTGGAAGTCCTGTTCTTGAGGGATACGCTCCTAAGCCCAAAGTAGAAACTATAGATATCGGATTCAACAATTATGATTTAGTAAATCCTAAATATACCATGTAGGCGAAGCCGGCAAATAGCGGAAACTATTACGATATTGTTCTTCCAGACACTAAAAGAATACAAATGTTAGAAAGAGCAGGAGCTAATCCAACCATTTCTGTGAAGACAAAAGGCAAAAAGAGTGGAAATATTTATAAGCTAAACACTGAAAACACTGTTAATCTTAATTTACAAAAAGAATTGAAATTGTCTAAATCTGCAACGCAAAAGGCAAATAATATTATACAAAGATCCAGAGCTGATTTTTAGAACAAGGATGAGATACTAAATAAGGAAACTTCTGATCTACTATCGAAAGACGGAGTTAAAACAATTAGGTATCAAAATGTTAATCCTACAGAAGGAGGTGGTGGGGAATCTTGGATACTAACCGATCCTTCTATAGTTTGGAATCCTACCTGGAAACCAGTAGGAATTAATTTAGATTTTAGAAGAATCTCTCCTTTAATACCTTTGATACATGAAAAAATTGATAAAATTACTGAATAATTATATCAAAAATTACAGAATAGAAAAGAGATATAAGAAAGAACATAAAGAATTTATAGAGTCTTTTCCCTTTATTAGAACAGAGAAGGAATATAAAAATATAATGAATAAAGACTATAAGAATATGTCAGACTTAGAAAAAGAATAGGTGACACAGTATATAGGTATTCAATGTAGTTCCTTTACTACTAATAGTTATTGGGTCAGAGTATCTAGTTAGGATACAGAAAGACATTTAAGAAAGGAAATAGATATATTTGAATTATAGAAACATCTTAGCGATCCTACATTAGATAGTCCTTCAGATATATATTTAGGAGGTATACACTTTATATTAGATAAATTAAATTTAACATATTCTATATACAGAAACATTTAATGAACAAAGTAGAAATATTAGGATGTCCTATTTTTAAGAGCGGAATTCGTATTAAAAAGGAAAATAGAGGTAAATTTACAGCTTCTGCCAAGGCTGCGGGATAGTCTGTGTAGGAACATGCAAGGTCAGTGTTAAACGATCCAAATGCAACCCCCTTGTAGAAGAAAAGAGCGAACTTTGCTAGAAATGCTAAAAAGTGGAAACATTAGATTGGGGGAGTTCTGAAAATGTATGAAAGTTTCAATGGGCATTTCGATAGTTATGCTGGGAATTTAAAAAAAAAGAACTTCCTAAACACTAGGAAGGAGGCAAAGCATGGATCACTAATTGGTTGAAATCTAGATAGGAGTAGTTTCAAAACAATTATAATGAAGCTAGATTACGTGTAAGAAACGATGCAGAAAATATAAGTAAGCAACCATACTGGGATAATCCAGAAGAAGTCTACTCTAGACTAATGCAGATTAGACATGATGCAAACCTCAAACCTGACTAGACTATAGATAGTTAGATGTTAAATAAAATAAGAAAGAGAGTCAGTCCTCTATTGAATCAAACATTTATGAATAGATATACTGATGATTCCTTACTTAAACTATTTAACGAAGTTGCTTATTCTAATAATAGAAATTATGAAATATCATGATGTTGTAAATTTATCTAAGCTAGGATACATTTTTATGTTACCTAAATTTGTAGGATATTTTAAATGGGATTTTGGTAAGGATTGTTTAATTTTTAACAATAAGGATTATAGATGCAAAGCAGACAAATTAGATATTTAGAATAGAGACGATTTTTATTATATTATATGAAGTTTATTTCTTTCTTAAAAGATGTAGTAACCTCATAGTCTGGAATTAGTAGCAAAAGAGTATGTGGACTACTTGGGTGGTTATTGTGTTTAGGAGTTCTAGTGTATTGTACTGTTACTTCTAAATAGGCTCCAGTTATGATTGATACTATTGTGTGGTGTTGTATGGGATTGCTTGGAATTGATTCAGTAACTGGAATATGGAAAAAGTTTGATAAGAAGAATGTATAATAAAATAGGTGAGCCTAGATTTAATTGTCTAAGCTCACCTATTTTTGGTTGTTACATTCACAAGTGATTCCATTTGGTCCTGCCCACCAATATTTGTCCAAAGATGGGGTTCTGATACCGCTGGGCCAGTTATAAGCTGGAGTAATTTCCTCTACTATAGCTTCCATTATCTTAAATAGTGTATCTAAATCTAGCTCCGGAAGTAGCTTATGAATATTAGTTATTGTTTTCTTATAGTCTATCATATCCTTCAAAAGTGTCGTTAATAATTGCTTTCTTTATTGTAGTATCTTTATATAAACCATATTGTAGTATATTTCTTACTTGATGGTCTACTTGATTCCATAATATATCTAATAATATAGAAGAATCATCTGAAAGACTATGTTGCGGATAGCTAGCCTTTAAACTGCTAAGTACTTTTCCATTAATGTAAATGTCAAATATGAAATTTTTTATATCATCTGTAGTTTCCATATTAGTACGATACACTTAACTTATTTAAGTCATCTAGATAATTCAAGAACCATTGTTCGTTTTGTTTTCCTTCTTCTACAATAGTATTAATTAAAGATTCTGTAGCTAATAGTGTTATTTCTGCTAGTTCCTCTAATTCCGATTTAGTAAGTTTGTTATATCTTTCAATCAAGTTTAACATAATCCATCCAATCTTTTATATATGATTTACATTGTTCTAAATCTGGATAGATGCTTGTTACAGAATGCCCAGTTTTTGGATTTTTGAAGTGATGTAATTTCAATTCTCTTTCCTTCTCTTCTGTGTTTCTATTTAAAGTTCTATTCCAGTATTCATATTTTTCGTCTAACTTTTCAATGCTGCACTCTTCTAATATTTTCATATTAGGATTATTTATTATCTTATTATATTTTCTTTTTAAGTTAGACACTTTTATTATATCACTTCCGTTTAATACGATTGCTGCACACTGCTTCATTATTATATATTTTTACCTAACCGAGGTGTTGCCCTACTAGGATTCGAACCCAGACTAAATGATTTCATTTTACACCGTTTTGCGGATTAGACTATCACATCCAGTCCTAAGACCAGTCCCTCTGTTTAGTCGTTCACGCTGCACGTAAATACTGCTTGCGCCTTGTCACTTGTTTGCTTCCAAGTCAATTAAGAGGGATTCTACTTAAAGGTTATTTATTATTCTTTAAGCATCCAATAATTTGAAATAATAATTATTCCACAATTTATCAATGTTTCTTAATAGAGTATTTCTACAGGTTTTTAGTAATTTAGTTTTAACTAAATTATTATTCATTAAATATTCACAGCATTCAGAAATAGAACCAAACCTATTTAATTCTTCCATATTAGAATCATACTGTATAATATATTTCTGATTAGACTTTCCAAGTCCTGCATCTGAAATAATTTGTTTTATAACTGAATGTTTTACATTTAATACTTCTGCGACCTTTTTCTGATTTTTTAATTCTAGATATTTTCCTATAACTAAATCTTTTAACTCTTCTGTAATATCATATTTAGATTCAGTTATTTTTTGATTTCTAGAACCATAAGTATCAGTCTGACTGTGGCAATTAGGACATAGAAACCTTAAATTCTCTAACCTATTATCATTGTTTTCACCATTAATGTGATCAAGTTCTAATGATAATGTTCTTCCATTCCACTCTGTTATTCCACATATAGCACACTTGTAAGGAATTAAATTATCCTGTATAATTGTTCTCCTTAATATATTTCTATTATGTTTAGAACCTTTACAAAACAATTTATCTTTATCTATTTTTTTAAGTTCATTACTAGTTGCTATTGCAGACTTTCCTCTAAAATTCTTTCCTGATAAATTAAGATCTGTCATTCTTTGTTTAACTTGCGAATATCCCCATGAATTTCCTTTCGTAGTATAACCAAGTTTAAATAAAACTTCTGAGGTGTTAAGACTTGACTTAACTAAGTCTATAAATTCCTCGTCTGTAAGTTTATAAATTTTATTTTCCATAATTATTAATTCAAATTCTTAAGAGTCATCTGTGCTCACCATTACACCATAGGGCAATATTTATTTCTCCTCTTTTAGTTTCTGTAACTCATTTTGGAGTCTCTCATTATCCTGTAATAAAGCCTTTATGTTAGCATCAAGATTTGCCAAAATCATTCTTATTTGAACTATTTGCTCAAGCATATTTAGATAGGGCTTTTATTTTATTCTTTGCTACTGTTGATAAGGCTTTCTTGAATTTAATTATTCCGGCTCTTACTGAATCTATATTATCGCTATATATACATTCCTGGATTCTTTTTAGTTCGTCGTTTCCCAGAAATTCACAAACTGATACAAATAAATCATCATCTAGCTCTTCTATTTCTCTTTGAAAAGCTCTAGCTTCATTATCTTTATAAGAAATTTCTATTCTTAAAGAATTTTCATCTGAATTTGATTTTAAAGTAAAACCATCGTTACTATATTCATAGTATCTATTTTCATTAATAGCTTTTACTAGTTCATTAAACTAGTTCTCGTCAAAAAATGTTTCTAAATTTGTTTTCATAAGCTTCTTTTGTTTTAGTTATATACAACTATATGGCCATGATTGTTAAATACAAAGTTAAAAAATTCTAATTGAAAATTCTTAAATTTTAATTATTTAGTCGGAAACAGGTACAGGTACTTTATATAAATATCCCCCTGGGGTTTTAATAAATCCGGAATTTAGAAATTAGAAATATTATTATATAAGTCCAAAATTAATTTTTTAAATTCTTCTGTTGTCATATCATTCTTAGCAGTGTTTACTCTATTAGTTGTAATAACAATATTTCCTTCTATGTACCCTAGATTACTATCTATCCTATCTATTGAGTAATCTTTGTAATTCTCCGGAATTAATCCTGTATAATAATCTTTAAATTCTTGCTTTAACAAAAGCCCTCTGATATAATCTTCCGATATGGTATACTCCATTATTTTGCTTCTAAGTCTCCATCCTTGTTTTGACTTTTGATATAAAAAACTAGCAATTAGTTCTTCTTGACTAGTATTCTCTGTTATTACTATTGGTTTTTTAGGTGAATCAGTTTTATAACCATGTTCCGTTTTTATTGCATTAGACGGAAGTAACCCTGATACTAGTTTAGAATTATTTTTTAAATATTGTAAATAATTATCTCCTACTATACTTTCTATATTAGAAATCATTTTATTCAAATTTGTAATATTTTCATTTCTGTTTACTCTCCTAGCTATTTCCTTTTTAGACAAATCTTCTGTAATATTCTGTTCCAGGCACCTTAGTAAGAAGCTTTTCTGAAAATTATTTAATTCTTTATTTAATATAAATCTTGGACATCCTACATGATCTAATATTTTATATCTATGATAAAATCCATTTTTTGTGTAGTTTTCTATCTTTTTTAATTCAACTAAATTCCTTAGAGATTCTGCTAGTGTATCAGTAGCATATCCGAAGGTTCTGTTTAACTCAGTGCCACTAAAATTTGAAAATCCGTCACTCTCTTCATAGGCATTAATTATTGCCAATAATACATTTAAATTTTTCTTCATATCCATTATTTTTTTTAGTTATATCCAATGATACTATCAATTTCTGACATTCCCAAATAGTCCGGACTAAAAAGTCATATATCAATATTATGTATATCTTTTGTTAGTTTTATATTAATCAGTTTATCTGTATATATAAAATATTACAGAGAGATAAGAATTATGGTGCACAACCCCTTTAGTCCCCCCCTGTATATTGATATAAAACTAAAATAAAAACAGAAATTCAAATTAAGTAATAATAATTTAAAATTTAAAGTTATGACATTAGAAGAATTAAAAGACCAGAATGTAAGTGTGGAAGACCGTGCGAAAGCAATAGTAACCTCATTGGGTTTGGAAGGTGACGAGCGTTCAGTAGTTGTTGGCTTATCAAAGGGGGACAAGTTTAAACTTGTTGCCATGAATAAGGTGGAACTACCAACGCTTAACAACCAAAACGGTACATTTACACCTATCACATTCACGACTGACAAAGGTGCTACTATCGGCGCAAAACACTTTGCGGGAATGGAAATCGACGACGAAGCTCCGGCTATTGGTTCAACTCCGTTAGAAAATGCGGCCTTTCTTGTTTGGTGCATTGACCACAACGTAGTATTTAGGGTTACGATGAAAACATCGGAAGAAGTCGAAGCGTCCGGTGACCGTCCTGCCTATATGAAAAATACTTACAAGTTGGCAGTTGAGGACTACGAGTAAGAAAGGGGAGAAATCCCTTTTCTTTTAAATACAAATAATCTTTGTAGAAATGAACATAAGAAAAAAGTTTAAAACTATAAAGTGTTTGTACAACTGGGGAACAATCTACAACCCAGAGACTGATGAAAAGTTAAACTTTAAGACTAAGCGAGTTTATTGTATAGCTTCTTGGGCTTGGGTCATGACCTATCAAAAGTCAGAAAAGGATATTCCAGAAATAATCAGGATTGTCTTTGTAGATTAACTCTAAGGTACTATGAGTTATAAATAAAGTGCCCATATGAACCCCATCATTGGAATATTGGTTAACGGGGAAAACAACATCACAACAAATCAAAGTTTTCTGTTTAGTTTTAGGATTATATCTGGCAGCTTGGAAAGACAAGCAAATTGTGTTACTAATAGATTTAATGCTCATCTAGGGATTTTGGAGGAGAAAGGAAAGAAATTGTCCACTAAAAAGACCCTCAATTTCCGGACTTTTTCAAATTCTCAAAAAACCTGCCAGAGTAGGAGTTATATAGCTCATACTCTCTATGAAAATTATCTAGTGTTTAGTCTGTAAAAAGACACCAAAAAGAAGGGTTACGCAGAAAAGCCCAACACCAAAAATAACTGCTACAAATCTCATGTGCATATTCGCAAACTTAAGCACTATAGGATTTAGGTTGAGCTGTAAGGATTGGTCACTTATAGCAATATTATGAGTACTGCTGATATGTCAGTGACCGCACATATTACATATAAAATATGTTATACGATTATGTTAAAAGTTGCCAGGTCTAAGAAGCCTGATTAAAATCTCTAGATAGTAAGAGAGAACCTCATAAGGGTTCATTTTCCATCTCGAACCTATTCGCAAGTTTATAGACTAGCTATCTATAAATTTAGTGAACGTTGATAACGTCCTCAGCATGGAAAACTGAGAAATAATCTCCTATCTTATTCTAGATATAGATAGGATTTCCCTACTGGTATAATGGATTACATCTCCCTTTAAAGGAGAAGATTCTGGCTCAAGTCCAGAGTAGGGAACTATTTAGTTGGATGTAGTCATATTATTATAATTATTATTGGATCATAATGGGTATGCCCTGAGACTATGTAGTTGTTGTGAAACAACTCAAAGTATTGTGGCACAGGAAGGCCTAACTTCTTTTCACTATTTATAGACTAAAAGGCACAGCGGTGCCTTTACTCTCAAGATAAGAACAACCTTTACGTGGTTTGAGAGATAAGTAAGCTATTTTAGCTGAAACTAATAGTTCTAGTAACAATTAAAAATATTCATCATGGAAATTATCAAGATTAAAGAACAATCTATCAATGCAGAAGAATCTAAATTTTATAAGAAAATACTAGATTCTCTAGGAATAGTCTACGAAATAGAGGAAATCAAGAAGGAGCAAGTAGATGTTCCTATCTATGTCCTATTTGAAGAATTGGACGTTAGAGCAAATAATACCCTAAGGTCTGTTACTAATGATGTAACAATAACTTTAAGCACCTTCATCAAACAGTATTCAAAAAGAGATATACTAAGAGTTAGAAATGCAGGAAAGCATACATTAAGTTTAATAGAAGAAGCGTTCAAGAAGTTTGGGTACGAATTAAATTAAGATCCTCTGATGAGTCTTTGAAAATTAAGACGAAACTGCTCGAAATGAGCAGTCAGGATTAGAAAAAAAAATTAGCACACCATGAGAAAAAGATTTAAAGAAGGGAGGATTGCATCCTCAGATAATTACGAATTATCAAGAAAAGTTTACATCTCTTATTTAAAAAGATGTCACATTAAGAATATGGAAATAATTACTAGAATTTCTTCCGAAGCTTCAATAAAGCAGGAGAAGTATGTGAAGGTTTTTGGAGAATTAATTCCAATTTCCGAGAGTGAGTTAAAAGTTCATAGTACATTAATAATTGTGGAAGAATGAACAAGGTATTAACTATTGTAAGATGGGGATTTACGATTCCCATCTTCATTCTAGAGTGCATATTTAAAGCTTTAGCAAGGTTGCTCGTAACTATCATGACAGTGTTGATGGCAATAGCCTACCCGCTTATCAGAAGAAGTTGGAATAGATTTAATCGTTCCACCATATACAAATACGCAAATGTTTGGAAAACGTTTCCCATTACCAGAGCAGTATATAAATCATGGAAGTGATATTGGTAGATAGCTATGGACATCTTGTTAGATCATTCCAAACATGGAGTGAAGCGAATAAATTTCGTATAACTAGAAATAGACCAGATTGGAGGATTATAGAATGACTTACATAATAGTATTTATAATGTTAATTTTCATATGGAAGGCAATAGAAGAAATGTGAGAACAATATTGACCCATACAGGGAAAATATATGTAGACATAGACAACCAGCTTGAGTTTTTAACTGTAGGAGACTACGGAAAGGAAAATAATATCAAAGCTGACTTTCTAGGTTTAACTAAGGAAATACATGGAGTAGAGAATACAGCAGTAGACTTAAGTAAGAAATGGGTAGCAACTATTTCAACTCAGAAAGGTTGTCCTATGCATTGTAAATTCTGTGATGTTCCTAAGTTTGGATTCTATGGAAATGCTTCTATAGAAGACATGGAAAGACAAATCCGAACTATTATAGAAGGAGAGAGTATTAAAGAAACAGATAGGTTCAATGTACACTTTGCCAGAATGGGGGAACCAACATGGAATGAGAATGTATTGGCATTCGGACTTGCTCTAAAGGGTATAGCCAAGTCTGCTGGATTAGTAGCTAAAACTATCCATCCGGTAGTCTCTACCATGCTTCCAAAAGCAAATAGCAAACTTGGAAACTTCCTACAGATTTGGTGTAGTATCAAGAACGAATTCTACAATGGAGAAGCGGGTTTACAGCTTTCAATTAATTCTACAGACGATGGACAGAGAAGTGAACTGTTTAGCTCTAGAAGTTTGTCACTAACAGAAATTTCCAGACTAGCTGATAAGTTACCAATGCCAGTAGGCAGAAAGTATACTTTGAACTTCCCAGTAACAGCACAAACTATTCTTGATGCAAGAAAGTTGTCAGAATTATTTGATAAGGACAAATTTATTGTCAAAATCACTCCTATACATGAAACAACTTCCGCTATAGAAAGCGGACTCCAAATAACTGGATATACTGACTATGATGTTTACCGACATTTTGAACAACCCTTGTTAGAAGAAGGTTGGGATGTTATAGTGTTTGTTCCATCTAAGGAGGAAGATTCTGATAGAATAACTTGTGGAAATGCACTTATCGCGTTTAACAATTATTAACTTCTGTAAGTATGGAATGTTGCTTAGTATAGCAACAGGTAACTTCTCTTAGTTCAATGGATAGAACAACAGCCTTCTAAGCTGTATATCTCAGTTCGATTCTGAGAGAGAAGACAACTAAATTAATAGATCATGGAAAAAAGAAAGCTATTAGCACAAATGAGTTTTTGTCGCGGTCTGTTATATTATTTTGATATGATAACAGATAGAGAGAATGAAAGAATACACAAGAGAATACTCAAATGGCAGGAAAAGAATAATGTAAAAATCAGCTCCAGCCAAATGGATTCAGTTGATATAACATACAATGATACACCAGAGTCTTAATTTAAATCAGCCATTATGAAATTAGATGTAATAGAATTAACGAAAGAATTGAACTCATTGAGATTATCAGGCGTGTGCCTTTCCATCTCTGAGTTTAGAGAGAAGGTAAGAAAATACGTAAGCTACAGTACATTCCCGTCTTTCCTGTTACAGGAAGGATTTGCTACTGCATCAGAGGGACAGGTATATTTTTCCAAATATCCTATACATATAACTAAAGTCGAAAAAATCTTGAAGTTGGCCAGAAATAAACAATATGGCTATAACAAGGAAACCGAAAGAAAGAAATATGAAAAAGAACTTCGGGTAGATGAGGTTATAAAATATCTAAAGGATAGAGGCTATATAATTATTAAACCTGTAGAAATGCTATAATGGAATACGAAGGATTATCTGACGAAGAGCTTAACAAAATGAGTCCGTAATTGGGATTGTAACCGGTAATTGGTAGCCGCGTAGACTGTAAATCTACTCTCCTTTGAGACTGGAGGTTCGAGTCCTGCTATCCAGACAAGAAGTAATCAACATTCACTATTAGTACAGCAATTAGGACTGTAGGGTGCCTTTTAGATGAATCCCTGATTACTCCGATTAACAGAGGCAATGTCCTTAATATCGTTACCACGCACTGCGGCTATTAGCTGTTAGATGATTTGGGGTGCCAAATGGAAGAACGGTAACAGCTATGTTAATTAGAACGAATCTGTTAATTGTATGGGAGTGCGCCAACGTTGGAGAGTTGGGCTTGACTGTAAATCAAGTGCCTATGGCTTAGAAGGTTCGAATCCTTCCACTCCCACAAATTTAATGAATATGTTAATAGGATTTTTAGTATTTATTACTCTAGAAATAGCTATAATAGCTACTATAGGGTTTACTTATTTTCACGAAGATGATAAGAATTTCAAGAATTATCGCAAAGGAAAGAATAGCTGATTTGTTAGACTTAAATTTCGTGTCTAAGATAGAATTAAGACAGGGAAAACAAGGATTTAATAATCCTGCTATTTGTAGAGTAGAAATCTATTTACTACTTGAAAACGACAAAGAGTACTTTAATTCCAAAATGGCTGATATTATGTCATGGGCACAAAAGAACAAATGTAACATTGCTTTTACTACTGCTAGTATGGCTCTCAAAGACGGATTTATTAAAGAATCTGCTTTTGATGATTTTAACTACCCAGTTCCTAAAAAGTATAAAGCATTATGTGATATTTATTCAGCAAGTTACTTTAATCTATTTAATAGAAGAAAGCTATAATGGAAGACAAGTACGAAGGATTATCTGACGAAGAACTTAAAGAGATTTTCGAAGATATGGAAGCAGACTATTGGATAGATCAATCTGGTTCTTGGTAAAGAGAGCATTAATTAATAAAAGAAAAATAAAATGAATTATGAGTATGGAAATGGATACTTGCCGGAAATCTGGTATTGAGGAAATCTCTAATTATGCAGTGAGATTACAGGACAAAGGCGATAAAGAGGCTAGAGAGAATATTGATAAACTAATGATCTTTTATGTGTCATTGGGATGTAAATTCGCAACAAATGAAAAGGTAATAAGCAAGGCAAAATATTGTGTAACCTGTTATGGAAGACAGTGTATAAGGGTAGTCATAGAAAAAGATGAGTTTCATATAACAAAGGATGAATTTTATATAGCGAATGAGGAATATTTCTCCAAACAGGGAATAAAAGTACTCAATATAGATGAATACATGAAGCTTATTACCAAATTATCAAATAAACAAATAATGATGAAAAAGACTATCGAAATTGAATGTCCAGATGGCTACAAGCCTATCTACAATGCCGAAACAGGTAATGTTGAAATTGTTCCAGAGAATATTATGGGACTAATAAAGACCTATGAGGATGCTAGAGACTATCTTAGTATTAGAAATGAAGTTTCTTATAATAGATCTGTAGATTCTTTGGCTAAGCTGCAAATAATTCTAGATGCATTGAATGAAGGATATAAATTCGATCTGCTGACTGGAATTGTGTGGTATCCTTGGGTTCGTTTCTTTAGAATGAACTCAGTGCCGAAAGATGCAGAAGTCATTGGACACTTCCGTTATCAGGGCGAGAAATTCGCACTGGTGGGCGGCAGCGCTTTTGGGTCCGCTTCCGGGCTTGGCTATTTCTCTTCTTTCACTGGGATCGGCGATGCCTATTCCTTTGTCGGGATGCTTGCATGCAAATCCAAGGAGATTGCCGAATATGTATCAACTCAGTTTGGAAAGCTAGTGTTTGATGCTTGTTTTGCAAGACACTTTAAAGGAGAAGAATTTGAATGGCTTGACTAATGAAAAAGTTCCTTGTATTTATGCTTGCTATGCTCTGGATGAGCATAGCAGCTTTTTCTCAGATAACCATATCTCAAGAAGATTATGATAGGTTGCCCAAAGAGGCAAGAACTCAAATTGAGAAAATAACTACTGAGAAAACTATAAAGGGGGAAATGTCTGAATATGCAAATCTTGGAAGAGAAATTGGAATTGCTGTCAATGAAACATTAAAAGCGGTTGAAGATTCAGCTGTAAGAATATCCAAATCTGATCTAGGACAGACAGCAATAGCTATTGTAGTATGGAAATTGTTGTATAAAGAAATAGCTGGAGTTGCAGTAGGTACTGTGCTATTAGGAATGTCCCTATATTTATTAATAGTTGGAAGAGGAAAATTATCCAAGAATAGTGAAGATGCTGGTGGTTGGATAAGCATAGTCAGCAGTGTGGTAACTTTCATATCTTCTATGTTCTGTATGTTCGGTTAAAGAATTGTAAGGAGGTGTAACCCTAATTGGTAAGGGAGTGGTCTTGAAAACCACCAGTAGTCGGTAACACGGCGTGCGGGTTCGAGTCCTGCCACCTCCGCATAGGAAGTACTGCTGGTGCACAAGTGAGTACAACGTAACACCAAGGCTTCATGTAAGTTTAGCCCTTGTATTAGGCGTATCCTAGTTGTCCTTACTACACAGGATGTGGGTTGGTGTAGAAACCTTCTTTTTCAGCTAAGGTTAGAAGTGAAACAAACCTCAGCTTTACGCGAGCTTAGTTCAGTTGGTTAGAACGTCGGTCTCCAAAACCGAATGTCGGGGGTTCAAGTCCTTCAGCTCGTGCAAATATTAATATCAAAATTTTATGAAAAGAATTGAACTATTTTGTATAGCAGTTGCTGTGGTGATAGCAGTCTGTTGTTCGTTTACTTCTAGGGGAAGCCAACATTATTCGGTTGAGAAGGTATATACCAACCCTAATAGTCACATGAATATCTATAGAGTCTCCATTCCTGGGGAATATATTACGTACTCCATAATACGACTCAGGGAGGGTTATGTACACTAAAATGAGCGAAGTTTATTATCTTTTAGCTGCCACTTCGTATGGTATTTTCATTGTTCAATTTGTATTATCTTGGTTTGGTGGGGATACTGATTTGGATGTAGACCTAGACGGAGAGATAGACATGAACGTAGGGGATATAGTGTCATTTAAAGGATTCATTCATTTCCTAATGGGAGGTTGTGGTTGGTTATCCATCAGATGTTTCAAGCATGGAAATGTAGAATGGTATGATTATCTAATAGCCTTGGCGCTTGGAGTAATATTTGTGGTTATACTTTACTATCTATATAAACTTTGTTTAAAACTCCAACATTCCTGTATACCTGAAAAGGGAGAAAGATTAGTAGGAAAGGCTGCTACTATTTATTTACCTGGAGATAGTTATTATTTACTAACTCTAGAAATCAATGGTATTTCAGAAGAAATTTCTGCCTATCCGGAATCTAGTAACATGGCATATAAACAGGGAACTGATGTCATTATTACACGGTATGAAGGAGGAAAATATTATTTCAACTAATAAAAAATCATTATGTTAGAAATGCTGATTATAGCAGGAGTTGTAATACTCTTAGCGGTATTGACCATCATTGGGTTGTTGTCTCGATATAGAAAATGTGCCAGTGATGAGATCTTGGTAGTGTTTGGTAAGGCAGGAAAGAAGAAGGTAGTTAACGAGAAAACCGGTAAAACAGAAGAAGTTATACTACCATCTAAAATCATTCACGGTGGAGGTACATTCGTAATGCCAGTTATTCAGGACTGGGCTAAAATGTCTTTGAAGCCTATTCAGATTCAGGTGATGGTAGAGGGAGTATCGAGCCAAATGATCAAGGTTAGGATTCCCGTAACATTAACTACTGGTATAGGAACCGATCAAGTACTAATGCAAAACGCTGCGAGTAGATTCTTAACAGCTAAAACTTCTGAAATCTCAGATCAAATCAAGGATATTCTCATTGGTGAGGTGAGAAGCTTGATGGCGACAATGACGATTGAGGAAATAAATGCTGATAGAATCAAATTTATCGGCAAGGCAAAAGAGAATATTGAAACTGAGCTGAACAAGGTAGGTTTCAGTATTATCAACATTAACAACGCTGACATCTCAGATGATGCAAACTATATCAAGAATCTTGGTCAGAAAGCTGCAACCAAAGCTCTTGCTCAGGCACAGGCTGACATTGCGGAAGAGAAGAAGAAAGGAGATATTCAGATTGCAGAAACTAACAAGCAGCGTGAGATTGCTGTAGCTGATGCTGAGAAGGAAAGAGAAACTACAGTTGCTCAGACTAAGCAGGAACAGGAAGTAAAGGTTGCTGAAATTAATCAGGAGAAAGCTATTCGCTTGGCAGAAGCAGAGAAGAACAAACAAGCTGGTATCGCTGAACAGAAGGCGGAACAAGAAGCTAGTATTGCTCGTGCAAACACTCAAGCAGAATCAGCTAAAGCTGAAGCTGAATCTCAGAGAATAGCTAATGTAGCGAAATCTGCTTCAGAGGCTGCTTCTAAGAAAGCCGCTGCTGACGCAGAAGCAGAAGCTAATGTAGCTAAAGCTAAGGCGGAAGCAGATTCTAAGAAGGCTGAAGCTGAGGCTTTGAAGCAAACTCGTATTGCTCAAGCTAAGCAAAAGCAAGAAGCAGACACTCAGAAAGCAATTAATGAGCAAGAAGCTGCTACTGCAGAATATGAGTCTCAGAAAAGAATTAAGGCTGCAGAAGCTGACAAGCAAGCTGGAGTAGCTGAGCAGAAAGCAACTATTGAAGTATCAAAGGCTAAAGGAGAGGCTGCACAGGCACAAGCCGAAGCAGAAAAGGTAGCTGGTACTTCCAAGGTAGAGGCTAAAATGGCTGTAGCTAAAACAGAACAAGAGCGTCAAATTGAAGTTAACGAAGCCGCTGCTAAGGCAGAGGAAGCAAAACTCCAAGCTGAAATGATTGTTCCTGCTCAGAAACAAAAAGAGAAGGTAACTATTGAAGCAGAAGCAATTAAAGCTAAGGCGGTATTAGAAGCAGAAGCAGAAGCTGCAAAGATTTTGAAAGAAGCAGAAGCAAAAGCTGACGCTACTAAACTGCAGTTGGAAGCAGAAGCAGAAGGTACTCGCAAGAAGTTGCTTGCTGAAGCTGAAGGTAAGAGAGCATCATTGATGGCAGAAGCTGACAAAGTTCAAGCTATCGAAATGGCTCCAGCCTTAGCAGTTGAGAAGATGATTGAATCTGGCTTAACTCCACAGATGGTGGTTCAGTACAAGACTGTCGATCAATTAGCTGGTATTGCTCAGGCATCTGCTCAGATGTTTGAACACATTCACCTTGGACAGGTTACTGTTTATGGTAATGAAAATACTGCAGGTAACTTCATGGCCAAAACCGCAGAGAATTTAAGTCCTGCTCTTGACTTGCTGCGTTCTATTCCTTTTGCCGATACAGTAAAGGATATGTTTGGCAAGAAACAAGTAGAAGCAACTGAATTTGAGGAAATGAAGTAATTGCAGCGAAAGGGCTTTACAAAAAAGATAGTAAAGTATAACAAAAGCCCTTTCGCAACTTGGAGGTATGGGTGAGTGGTCTAAACCAGAGTCCTGCTAAGACTCCGGGCCTCAAAAGGGTCCCGCTGGTTCGAATCCAGCTGCCTCCGCATTAACTTAAATAATTATTAGGTATGAGCGAATGGAAATACATAGATTCAATCGTAGAGCTATCCGATTTTGAATGTGCGCACTGTGATACAAGAGATTTTTGCATGGTCGTCTATGACACTATAGACGAACCCTGGGAAACATTAACTAATTTCCTGAAAAAGAATCAAACTGTAGTGGAACAATGTTCGTTTAATAAGGATGAAATTATTCCTCTATTAAAGAGTTTAGAGACTGCATCTGGTGGTGAGGGAGACTGGAGGCATTTGGTATTGGATTCTATTGACCATTGGTGGATAAAGTATATCCGTTTCCAGAGACTTAGTAATGGACAATACTTTTGTTTTACTGATTCTGCTGATACTATTATTCCACTTTATAAGGATAAACTTAAGGCAGAGTTTGTGAATCAGAATGAAAATCACAGAGTTCATAGAACATAAGGCTGAAAATCTGGGACGGCAGTTTGCCTTGTCCCACCCATTGTGTGTTTTTTCATGGTAGGCAAAACTTAACGGTTCGTGAGAATAGTTAAGTTGAACTGTCTGAATTTATTAGAAATAACCAATAATCCTATAAATTAAATTTTGATAATTATGATGACAAGAAATGTAACACTTACCCTTGAAAAGGCTAGGGAGTGGTTTAACAGCGGCAACGCAGAACTTAAGGAAATTGCGCTTCAAGCATTTACAGAAAAGGAATTAGCTACTCCTAATTTTAAAATCATTAAGACCTTTGAAGATGCTATGAATGCTCTTCAGTTTGAGAACACCTCGAAATCATTTGTATGGAATCATATTAAACAAGTCGCTAGAATTTCTATTGCATCTGCGGCTATTATAAAGTTAAATATCATTCGAAGAGCTCTTAACCTTGGAGAAAATATGGAATTTACAAAGGGAAATATCTATTATCCTTATAATCCATTTATAACTAAGTCCAGCACTTATTATGATAATGAGATCAAGGAAGGATTAATGTCTGTGGTGGCTGAATTCGAATACAAAGACCAACGGTATCGCCTGATGGGCGGCGTCGCTGGTGGTGGGTCCGCTTCCGGGCTTGGCTGTTTCGGTTCTTACGGTGGGGTCAGCTTTGCCGATTCCGCTGTCGGCTTCCTTGGTTGTGCCACTAGAGAGATTGCACAGCATTTTGGTAAATACTTTGCCAAAGAGATCTTTGATGCTAAATATGGTGACACTGTGAAGTATCAGTGGATAAGATAATTCCTACTTAGAATGTACTATAGTACACTGCAAATCTTCTATCTTATAAAAAGGTCTTGGATTTGCATTTTTGTAGGGCCTATAGCTCAGTTGGTTAGAGCAACTAATTATGAGTCAGATAGGGACGTATCCCCTCAAGCTTATACCTTGTAGAAAGGGTAGTCGGTCGCACGTGGGTTCAAACCCCACCGTCCCTACAACTTCTGGATTGAATTTTTAATTTTGCACCAAAACATTTGGTATTATGATTATTTTCATATATATTTGTATATGAATTACAATGATTATAATACACAGAAGTTAAGAGGTTTAAAGCGCAAATTAGAGCTGGTAAAATCTCGTGGTGGTAAATGTGAACTATGTGGCTATGATAGAAACATAGCTGTTCTAGAATTTCACCATATCAATCCAGATGAGAAAGAGTTTCAGTTAGATATGAGACATTTATCTAATACAAGTCTAGAAAGGCTTAAAGAGGAAGCAGATAAATGTCAACTTCTATGCGCTAATTGTCATAGAGAAGTACATAATCCTCACTTGGGAATGGACGAAGTTGAAGATTTAGTTAATACTGAAGCCAAAGATAAGACGTCTTTTGAAAACATGACTGGGTCTGTATGTCCAGTATGCGGCAAAAGATTTCCTAAATCGAAGGGTAAGATATACTGTTCTAAGGAATGTAGAGATGCTGATAAACATTATCCCTCCCTAGAAGAAGTAAATGAGCAGTATGAAATACTTAAGAATTGGGAGAGAGTTGCACAGCATTTTGGATTAACTCGCAGAGTTATTCAAGGAATAAGAAAGAAAGACTCATAATGTCAAGGTCGTCGGTTCAAGCCCGGCTAGGCCCACATCAGAGGATACAGATTGATATGTCTTGAGTAACATATGATCTGTGGGAGCGGTACTCCAGTAACTAGAGAGTTTTTCATTAAAAATAAAGATTTATGAATTATCAGTATTTTGGATTGTTCCTAGATGAACCAACTAGAAACAAACTTATGCAAGTTATCATTGGAAATCCCATCATTTCTAATCTGGTGTTCCAAAGAGGAAGTACTATTTATTTAGACCATTGCACTCTCCTCCATAAGAATCAACATGAAGAAAAGATGGCTAATAGCCTACAATATCGTATAGATGATAGTTTTCGATTAATTGTAAGTAAGATAGGGATTTCTGAGAAAGCAATAGCTTTTGGAGTAGAATTGGGAAACCAACATCTACCCTGTGCAAATGCCAAACCTCATATTACTATCTGTACAATCAATGGAGGTAAACCAGTGAATAGTAATGAGATTTGTAATTGGATTCCTATTCCAGAATTTAGCATTTATGGCACTCTTAAAAAAATATAAATTTTTATGATTTGAATGCTATTTAACTAAACGTGGGACAGTGGCGAAACTGGTTGAAACGCACTAGATTTAGGATCTAGCACAGATTAACGATCACATTGTGGGTTCGAATCCCACCTGTCCTACAAAACTTAATTTAACTATATGAAAATTGGAGATATTGTTTATTTAACTGAACCAGTCAGATGGAGAAAAACTCCTGACGGAGATTGGAATGAATACCCTGTTGGAACACCTCTTAGGGTTATTGGAGGTTCTGGGTATAGGGGATTAGACTTAGAATTTATTGAAACAGGCGTAAAAATGCTAGAGTGTACATTTGTACAATATAGTAGAACAAAACCTTAAAACATATTTAAAGATGAGTAAAATTTGGACATGTTCTGGAAATACCTATACTAGAATAACTTCTGGCTATGGTGTTGAGAATCATTTACCCGTAGGAGTTTATAATATTCACCTGACCATGACAGGATTTCATTTAGAGAGGTATGCCGATAAATTTACATTTCCTCATAAAATATATGGATTGCAAAGAGAGTTTATTGATCATGTGACTAAGACCTTCCGCTCAACCGAAGGAAATCTCGGGATTCTGTTAACTGGTACAAAGGGTACAGGCAAGACTGTTACTGCAAAAGAACTGGCCAACCAATTAAATCTTCCGGTTATCATTGTAAAAGATATGGATGATAATAATCAATCTATGATCGAATTCCTTTCCGATATTGATGGAGACTGTATTCTATTTCTGGATGAATTTGAAAAGAACTTTGATGAGGAAGACTCAACTATTTTACAAATCATGGATGGAGTCTATAACTCGAACTCACGCAAGGTTTTTCTGTTAACCACTAATACCCTACAAGTGAATGAAAATATGATAGGCCGCCCTTCAAGAATACGTTATGTTAAAGAATTTGGAAATCTTGATTTAGGAACTGTAAACGAGTACTTAGATGATGAGTTAAAGATTCCAGAAGCTAGACAAAATTTACTTTCCTTTATTGATTCTTTAGCTATATCTACAATAGATATTCTCAAAGCTATTACTAGTGAGGTGAATATTCACGGTATAGAAGGACTAGAAAGGGCTAAAAGCTTCTTTAATGTAACAGTTAAAAATTATGAGTATTTTTGTTTGAGAGCTACTGTTGATGCTTGTGATGTATATGCTGATAAAAATAGATACACTCCGAGAGAATTTGTCAGGGCTATAGAAAAGACTAACAATTCAAGAAATGAGGAATGTCATTTTGGTATGATATATCATCGCACAGTATCTTCTAGTGTCAAGTTTGAGTCTCTAAAAATTGGAGATTTCTTTGACGGAGACAAGATAGTCGATATTGACCACAAGTTAGGGGTAGTTGTCGTCCTATATAGTTCAGACTTATACTATTTTTGGATTAGCAATCCAGATGATAGGTTATCTTTATATCATAAAAACAGCTATAATCCTTTATAGATTTTTCTAAAAAACCATTTGTTTATTTAAAATAATACCTTTATCCCAGTTTAGAGCTTAGCTCAGATAGCGAATAATAGTAGTTATCGGTAAAAACGAGGTGGAGTGCCAGACGAAAGACTGGAATTAACATAGTTTAACTTTAAACCTCCGACTATGCGGAGTAAATTAGATGGCAGAGTTAGTTATATTATCTAATGGAAAGTGTGATCTGAAATTTCATCAGAAAGCGAAAGATTTCAAAAGAGTAGAGAAGTTTAACTACAAGAAAAACTTCTTTAAAATCCTGATTGACAAGAACGACAGTGTTTATGACATTCTAAGATGCACGGTTGCTACTTGGAAGACCATAGAAAAGGGAAGAAAGAAATTAACTGTCCCGGACCAAATCGAGCAGTCTAGAGATGTCAAATTGTTCAATCGGATTAAAGGGAATCCTTTCAAAATTGCAATTACCAAAATTGCAGGAGAGATTGACGCACAGGAACTGTTATCGGAATGATTCGTTTAGGAGAGTATCGTAGAACTCTCCACATGCAGTGTTAGTTTAACGGTAGAACAGGGCACTTCCAATGCTCAGATGAGGTTTCGATTACCTTACACTGCTCATCATCTCTAGGTGCCAGAGTGCTTAATGGCCAGGACTGCAAATCCTTGGATTCGTGAGTTGGAATCTCACCCTAGAGTCTACTTCATAAGTACTTTTTAGCTATATTTTATAGTTAACGTGTCTGGTTACGTTATCACCCAGTCGTCACCTACGGTTAGAAGGACATCCCCAAGTAGCGGATGTAAATTAGCTACTAATATCGTGGAGTAGAGAAGTTGGTCATCTCGCTAGGCTCATAACCTAGAAATCGTCATAAACGGTTCGAATCCTACCTCCGCAAGATTCACATAGTAAGAACCTCCACGCGGTGTGAATCGGGTAATGCTAATCTTACTAAACTCCTCTTGTAGCTTTGTTATTAGATTAATTATTAATAATTTTAAACTTTAACGTTATGAAAAGAATAATTAATGTTGTAAAGAATGCTGCTAAATGGTATTGTTACAGATCAGCTAAAACTGGAGCACTTACCCCAACTGGGATAGTTCCCCAATTGTAGTAATACTATTAAAAAGTAAGTACCAAATGGGTACTTACAGATGTCTGAGAGGAAATAATTATTGGAGTATAGTTCAAAGGTTAGAACTTTTGACTGTTAATCAAAGAATCACGGTTCGAGTCCGTGTGCTCCAGCTTAATAATATAAGGCTAAATCAGAGTAATTAACTGACTATGGGAGTTGTACTATTCTTCTGCCTTATATTTATGTTTTAATAGTACATAAAAATAGTAAAATATGAAGGAACAAGAAATTAGAACGTGCTAGCATCACGGAGAAACAATATTTGCTGCTAGAAGTGATGGCAGAGGAGGAATAAGATGGAGATGTCTAAAATGTGAAACAGAAGCTGTTTAGAAAAGAAGAGACAAATTGAAAATTATGGCTATAGCATACAAAGGAGGAAAATGCCAATGTTGTGGCTATGATAATTACAGCGGAGCTTTAGAATTTCATCATATAAATTAGGACGAAAAAGACTTTGCTATATCCGCAAAAGGATACACGCGATCCTGGGAGAAAAACAAGGAGGAACTTAACAAATGTGTTTTAGTGTGTGCTAATTGCCACAGAGAAATTCACGGAAGTATTATTCCTTGCCCTACGGAACTTATCAACAACGAAGCTGCTGCACAAGAGGCAGCTAAAAGATTTGAAGAGAATAAAATACTATGATAGTACAACCTATTGGAAAGTTTAAACTTACTTATGCAAATGGTATAAGTCAAGTTAAGTCGTTAATAACTCAGGAAAACTACAAGTCTATTGTCAAACCTATATTAGATAATATAGCTGAGTTAGAGGCACAGCGAAGTGGGGTTAATAAAAAGAGTAAAAGGTATAAGGAAATTTCGGAAAAACTTAGAGAACTGAAAAAACCTATATCGGAACTTGGAGAGTTTTTTACAAATGAGTCTCCCCTTGGATTAGCACTATGGTATGGTGACTTCTTTAATTTAGTGCTTCCTTCTAGTCAAGGAAGACATCATGTTAGATTTAAAAAGCTAGATTTGTATGAAGGAAGTAGTTAGAGATTGTAAGATTAGGCAAGCTAGAGAAAGCACTGAGAAAGTAATTATTAAGTAAATACTAACCTGGCAAGGTAAAAATCCAGTCGGAGTCAAAGTCGAAGCCAGCCTCTGCGTAGTTATAATAGGCAAACTGAACTTGAGAATTGTTAAATGGATGGTTGCCGTTAAAAGATATATAGTTACAAACTTATGTATCCAGAATATAACTAATTAAAGACTTATCTGGTGATGTTAGGTTATGGAATCCTAACAGTGGAAATTTATGAGTTATGTCACCAATTAAAAAGAAAATCTCAAACATGGGCCGTTAGCTCAAATGGCTAGAGCGCTGGTTTTGCACACCGGAAGATAGGGTTCGAGTCCCTACGCGTCCACAACAAAATTAAATAATTATGAAAGTATACGTAGTTGTAGTGAATTATCATCCAGCTAATGCACCTCAAAATTATGAAACTGATTGCCAAATCTTTTTAGACAAGAAACAGGCAGAGAAGTATAAAGAGGCTAAGGAAAAAGAGTTTCCTATTAGATGGGGAGGAGAGTATAATCATTGTAAACTAATTAAAAAGCATTTGTAATATCGCGGGATGATAGTAGAGGTAGCTAGTCAGGCTCATAACCTGAAGGTCGTCGGTTCGAATCCGACTCCCGCTACTAAGTTATTTTTAACAATTAAAATTAGATTATGGATTTCAAGAATCTTACGAAGGAATCTCTTCCGAAAGAATTTCAGGAGAGAATTGAACGTTTCAATCGTTTATTCATTGAAGCTGGTAATGGTACATTTGAAGAAAATGACCTATTCGATTATGAAATGGCTTGTATAAAGCAAGCTCTATCATTTTCTGAGTTTTTCAAAGAAATGAGTCTGGAGGAATGTAAAGCCTTCTATGAGAAATATCCTAGCTTATTTGAGCTGATTGAGGCTATCAAAGACAAACTTCCGTACTACGACAAAGGACATAGTGGAAATTCCATGAGTATGAGTTGGATGCTATACAGGTGTTATAAGGAGAAACCTGAGCTTGTTCCTTATATGCATGGTTGTCTGGCTCAACTTGTTGGGGACGAAGGTTATCATGATAATCGTTCTGATGTTCCAAAACTATGAGTGTAATACAACAAGTTTATTTAGCTGAAGCTGGTTATTCTATTTACATAAAGGGAATTAAACCAGATAAGGATAATGAATGTTCTGGTGAGATTACTATAAATGGTAGTCATCTTATAATACTTGGAAATAGTTATTACTTTGACGATCTTTCTGAAAACGATAAACTACTAATAAGTATAAAGATAAGAATACTTCCAGAAGGTACAACTATAATGTTGTAACTCACCTTGTTGTTCCTTAATTAAGAATAATCTGATTGAGAAAAATCTCTCTGTAGCAACTCCTGGCACGGGAAATATCCTGATATAAAGATATTTACAAATGTGCACTTGCACGGTGATACAGAGAGAACCTTGGGATGTAGTTCAACGGTTAGAATAAGAAACTGATAATTTCTAGATGGCAGTTCAACTCTGCCCTTCCCAACAAACTAGAACATATAAACCATTAAAATTGCCTTCTTGGGACAGTGGTCGACTCCGCTTGACTTGTAATCAAGATACTTCGGTGCAACGTAGGTTCGAATCCTACAGAAGGCTCATTAACTAGATTAATTTTTTTTATGACCAGATTAGAAAAGTATTTATTAGCGACTGCTACTGAAATCATTGAGTCAGAAACAACCATCTCTCGCTATTTTGTTGTTGGAAATATCAAGGTAAGAGTATCAGATCATCTAAGTAGCACCAGTGATGCGGACCTACAAATCCTTATCCCAACCAACGGAGGGACTAGGTATATAGTTACTATCAAAGAAAGCTCTACAAAATTTCTTGTGTGGAACGCAACTCAAATAAAAGACTTTATTCCTTCATTGCAAATTATCAAGAGCTTGAAGGAAGAAATACACCTAAAGCCAAAACCTAAAGAATCTACGGTTCAAAAGATTCAGCTAGCACTAAATAACAATGATACCAGTGAAGGTTCTCTAACATTTGATGGTACTATTATCGAATCTAAATTGAAGATAAATAAACTATCTTCTAAGCAGAGAAAAGTTCTTGGAAAGAGTAAGTCCACCTGGGATATATCTGAAATTGGAACACTACCAATCATGTTAAGAGCAGATCTAAAATTACAAAATGGTTCAGTTAACGAAGACATGCAGATATTTCTGACCTGTACATCAGTAACTTACAAGGAAATCTTGAATATTTATAAGATAATAGTTGTTGACAACAATATGGTTCCAACTATTAAACTGTTACAAGAAGCTTATGCGTTAGTCATGCGTTAGGATAGTGCCATCATCTAATGGTTAGGACATACGCCTTTCTAGCGTAGAATCACAGTTCGAATCTGTGCTTGAGTACTTAGCTACGGGTTCGAATCCCGTTGGCACTACTATGTACCCCAGCAGCGAAAGTTGTTGGGGTTTTGTTTAATACAATTAATAATTATGAGAACATTTGAATTTGTAAAAGTTGGGAAAGTATGGTTCTATCGGTGGTCGGATTATGATAAGGGAGGGCCAGAGGATCTAGCAATGATAGATGGAGCAGACAAGCTTTTGGATTCCCTAGGTGGTAAATTCGTCAAAGTACAACTAGCTGACTCTACCTCAGCTGAAATAGTATTATCTAAGATTGAAGAGCTATATACTAGCTGTACAATAATTTAGAATTTGTAAAATCAATAAAATATGAAAAAAAAGGTTATAAGTATTCTACTAGTTAGCATTATACTAGGGTTCGTCACTGGTTATTCCCTTCATCATTGGATTCACGACAGCAGGAATGTGGACAATGAAGTAATATTATTGCCAGAGCATCCATTTTATTTATTAGAAGAAGTAAATGAAGAGGTACTATACAATACTCTAAAGCATTATGGATTTCCTAATCCAGCAGCGATAACAGCTCAAGCAGTATTAGAATCTGGGAATTTCAAGTCGAGGTTATGTATTCGTCACAATAATTTGTTCGGATTATACAATTCTAGAAAAAAGTCTTACTTTAAGTTTGATAGTTGGATAAGCTGTGTATTTGCATACAAGGACTTCATATTAAATAAATACAAAGAAGGAGAAGACTATTATGGTTTTCTTAGCCGAATAGGATATGCAGAAGATCCTAACTATGTAGAAAAGGTAAAAAAGCTAGAGATAACTATATTAAAAAAGTATGAATCTGAATAATCGCTGAGGAAATGGATAGCTTTGATATTAAAATTTACGAGGATCTGACAGATGATGAAAAGAAAGTAATTTCTCAAGATAATTTTCAAAATATAATTGCTAACAATAAGATTAAATTCAGGAGAAAAGCTAATCTTGAAATCTTAAACAATCTCAGAAAGATTATTGGCAATTATCCAGAATTAAGGTTCCACCAAATTCTTTACTGTTTTGGAATTGAGGAAATCGAATCTGATAAGTTTAATGAGGAAAGTACAGAAACTCTAGAAAAGCTAGAGTATGAAATGAGTAAAGGAAATCCTAAATATTTAATAAAAGATTATGAATTTTAAAGATTTTAAGAAAGATGTAGAGTCTGCTTTCAATAATATGATTGCAGAAAACCTGTTTGTTGCTAATGTTGATAAAGACCTCCTTTGGATGGGCTACCTTCTGTCGTTTGAGGACGAAACTGTTAGACAAGACCATAACTGCAATGCCTGTAAATCTTTTATCCGGCATTATGGTAAAGTTGTAGCGATTGACCCTCAAACTTATAAGATTAAAACATTCTGGGACGATGTGCATACTCCTGGATACGAGAAAACAGCACAGGCTCTAGCTAAATTAGTTAAGGAAGCTGGAATAGGAGATGTCTTCATTCAAGATGTGAACGAATTTCATGGTTGTGACCATAATGTTCAACTACTCCCTGATGGAACAACTAGAACTTGGACACATCTGTACGTAACTATTCCGAATAACTTCAAGTTCAACAGGCGAGTTCATGGTTTTGACTCTGCTGCCGGTTACAGGGGAGATGTCAGAGCAAGAGCTGGGGTATTTGAACGCTCTATCAGTGAGCTTAAGCTAGAGGCAGTTGAAACTGTTATTGAGCTTATAGAAGGAAACAATCTCTATAGAGGTGCGGAGTTCTTGAAGAGTTTGGAGGAATTTAGAAGAACACTGGTTGCTGCTCAAACTCTGAGTCCAGAAGTAAGAACTAACTATTGCTGGTTAAACTTTAAGTCTCCTATAGCTAAGATTAGAAATACGGCTATGGGAACTTTACTTATTGACCTAAGTAATGGTGTAGATTTGGAGAGAGCCGTAAGAGCATATGAAAACATCATGGCTCCTGCTAACTATAAGAGACCTACTGCTCTTATTACTAAGAAGCAAATTGAAGCTGCTCAGAAGAAGGTAGAAGAGCTGGGTCTTACTGATGCACTTCCTCGTCGTCACGCTCACGTAGAAGATATTTCTGTGAATGATGTTCTATTCGTAAATAGAGATACTAGAGCAAAGATGAAGGGAGGAATGTTTGATATGCTCTCCGAAACTTCTACAGTAAACCCAAAAGAGTTTACCAAAGCCCAAGAGGTTTCTGCTGATGCCTTTGTCAAGAATATACTTCCGGGAGCTAAGGAGGTTTCTATCTTGGTAGAGAACAGACACATTCCCAACTTTGTTACTCTGACTGCTCCTGAAAATCCGGATGCTGGACAGTTGTTTAAGTGGAATAACAACTTTGCTTGGGTTTATAATGGTTCTGTAGCCGATTCCTTCAAGGAGAAGGTAAAGGCTGCTGGTGGAAATGTAGACGGTTTCATGAGATGCTCTCTTCACTGGTTTAACTATGATGACCTTGACCTTCATGTAACCGAACCTGGTGGAAGAGAAATCTATTATGGAAGCGAAACTGGTTATACTGGAGGAACTCTTGATGTTGACATGAATGCAGGTTCCGGAAAAACTAGAGATGCTGTTGAGAACATCATATGGACAGACCCTAGCAGACTAAGACCGGGAGATTATGTGGTAAGAGTGCATAACTTCTATAAGAGGGAAAGTATTGATTTTGGTTTCGAAATGGAAATCGAGATTAATGGAGAACTTCACAAATTCCAGTATGGAAAAGTAGTTCTGAGCAAGGAATACATTGAAGTTGCTCGTATCCATGTTGATGGACAAAGAAACATTTCCATGACTCCTACTATTAAAGAGGGTTCTACATCGTTCAAATCTACTAACGAGTGGGGAATTGATACAATGAAATTCCAGAAGGTTTCTTGTATTATGTTCTCTCCTAATCATTGGGAAGGCAACGCTATAGGAAACAAGCATCTGTTCTTTATGATAGATGGATGCAAGAATCCAGACCCTGTTAGAGGTTTCTTTAATGAATATCTGAGAGCTGACCTTGAAAAGGAGCATAGAAGAGTGTTTGAAGCTCTTGGTTCTAGAGCAAAAGCTGAGTACAGTGATGACCAGTTGAGTGGATTGGGATTTTCTAGCACATCACACAATGATGTTGTTGTAAAAGTTGATAATAAATCATTTAAAATCATTTTCTAATTATGTTTAAACAAGCGTCAAAAATGAAGTTGCGTTTCGCAACTAGTAAAGGTAATCTGAGTGTAGAAGATTTGTGGGACTTGAGCCTGCCAGTATTGGATAAATTAGCCGTTTCTTACGATGAGGAACTAGCTAAAAGTCCAAGAAAGTCTTTCATAACTAATGATACTCCCAGCAATACCGAACTTGAATTGAAGTTCAATATTGTGAAGGAGATTATAACGGATAAGCTAAAAGAGAAGGCTGATAGAGAGACAGCTAAGAATAAGGCTGCTGAAAAGGCTCGCCTGACGGAACTGTTAGCTAAGAAACAATCTGAGAAGTTAGAAAGCTTGTCCGAAGATGAAATCAAACGGAGACTCGCCGAACTCGGGTGAGTGTGTAGTATTAAAGACTGTTAGTCCGCAAATCTTAGACAAACTGAGGGAAAGTGGATTAACAGTTTGTATTTGTTGTGAGTTTAAAGGGACAGCCTGGTTAGTATTTAGACCTGGCTTGCCCTTTGATGTTCATGGTATAGGATATGATTTTGAGGAGATGGGACTTTTTGGAACAGAAGCTGTTCTCAAACACTTCGAAGCTGAGACTCCAAACTATGTGGATTGCGGAACTGATGTTGATAAATTTATTAACACTTGTTTGCAATTTAAATAAGTTAACTGTTTTTGACTTTGAATTTAACATTTGAACCGTTATTATAGTGAGTTAATTAGTGGTACGTGAGTATAGCTAATTACTATGCCAGAATGGTGGAATTGGTAGACACGTTAGAATTAAGATCTAATGCCCAGTAATGGGCGTGTGGGTTCGAGTCCCACTTCGGGTAGAAACACAAGATTGAAACCTCCACGTGGTGTGTTTTGGGTAAAGCTAATTCAATCAATTATTAATAATGTTATAAATAGTTTATGATATGGGATATATCTATTGCATTACAAATATTATCAACAATAAAAGATACGTTGGTAAAACCCTCTGGTTATGCTTTTATCGATTTTTATCTTCCAGATTAGAATTGTTTTATAGAATATAATGGAAAATAGCATTATGTGCCAGTGGGGCATTTTGGGGGAGAATTACAATTTTAGAAGCAACTACAAAGAGATAATTATGTTAGAAATTATTGTTAGAACAACAATATTAAACTAATAGAAATTAAATACACCGATAATGTCAATATTAAATTAAAAGAAATATATGAAAAATAAAGTGTTTTTTGCCAGAGAGGGGGAACAAGGTTTAACCTCTACTTCTGGTTCATATTACTGTAATGTTGCGCAGGAAATGATTCAGGCTGCTACTGAGCGTCTGAATAGTGTGAAGTTCTATCAAGTGTCCGTAGCCTCCATAGGAGGTGGTGAGAAGCAATTAATGACAGTAGGTCAAACTTCCCTGGACTTTATTAAGGACGACTTAGAAAAGTCAGCGGAAATGAATAGCTTCTGTGCTTGGGTGCGGGAGGCTATTAAGAAAAAGGAGGAATTGATTTCCTATACTACTGCTTGCTCTATCGAAAAATGGGCTAGAGAAAACAATGTTGAGATTCCAGAACAACCTCAATATCCAGATTCACCTATTAAGGCGGACGAAAAAGAGGTAATGGATTCATGGGATGCCAATAAGAGAAACAAGTACCTAAGACTTGAAGCATTTGCTTCTACTTATGGGAAATATATTCACCCAAAAGGAGCTTTTAGTAAAGCTAGAAAAGATGTTCATGCTGCTGAAAACTGCCCAATCTACAAGGAAGGAACTGGTAGAGACTTGATTCTCTATTACCAAGACCCGACTATTAAGGTAGAGGACGTCGATGCGATGTTTATGTCTCTTCAAGATACGTATCGTTCTTATGAAAAAGAACTAAACGCTATGAAGGCAGAACTTAAAGAGACTGTAAATAAACTTGATATGACTAGAGAAAGGGAATATCAAGATAGAGTAGCAGAATTTAAGGCTGACTATGAGAGATATAATTCTAAAATGCAAGAATTTAGAAGTCAGTTTAATAACTGGAGAACGTCTGAACAGGAGAGAATCTCTCAACTAAAGATTACCTTGCCAACGAATCTCCTAGGAATTTTCGAAGAAATTAGGAAACAAGGCGATCCCTCCTCTAAGTAATTAGAGGAATTTTCTGTAGGAAGCTAACAATTTATATATACGTTAGGAATAATATATGAATCTTTATTTGGAAATCTAAGGATTTCTGACTTGCACATTCGCTGGTCTCACAAAAATCTTGAAATTACTCTCTTATTGAGAGTCTTTGTCTTAGTCTTCGCTAGTGTGACCAGGTCTTCGACTTTGATTTCATCTTTGCCTGCGTGTTAGCTTCCTACTATAGCTCACCAACCATGTGTTGAGGGAGTTAAGGAATCCCTTTGGGGTTCTAGTTTTTTTTTGCTTCAGTTACAAGTAATCTTTAAACTTGGTGACTATTATCCCAAATTCTCAACAAGACGAAAAGGGAGGTTGGCCAACCTAATAATGGTACAAGCTCTTCGGAGTAATAGGAGTGGTGAAAGTATCTTAAGAAGCAGAGATACCTTAGCCACTCTTTTTTTTGTATAATTAATTTAGGTAAATTATGACTAACTTATACTGATCAAATGATAGAATTTGACCAAATATTCTGCGAGGATTTGAGAGATGACTTTGAGGAAGCTGGTATAATAAATAGACTTTTTACCTTAGAAGAGTTTATTCGAAACGATCTCAGTAGGGCCTTTGCATTTGGATATTGTATTATCCAATGGAAGGAAGAAGGTTTGTGGATACCTCCTTCCATAAGAAAGAAGGTAAGACATATTCAAGACAGTCTTAGCATTTATAACAGTCAATTGTCTTGGATAAATAATAGAGGGGAGCAGAAAACTATTATAGAATATGTAGATTATGTTCTAGCAAACATCTTCTTCTCTTCCGAAGAGGATAAGATTAAGGTGGCGATAGCTCTTGGTTTAAATATTAGAGCAAGCACAAATGGGGCTAAAAAGAATTGAATTTTATACTGATGGTGCTTATAGCTCTTCTAGGAACTCTGGAGGTCTAGGAGTTGTAGTAGTTATAGATGGGAAGAAGGTCTATGAGTACAGTAAGAGAATTCCTAATAGTACAAACAACAAGTGTGAGCTTCTAGCTGTTATTTATGCTTTAAAGTCAATCTCTAAACCTGTAGAATCAATTACAATATATTCAGATTCTCAGTATGTTATAGGATGCGCAACTAAGGGTTGGAAGAGGAAAAGGAATGTAGACCTTTGGAAATTATATGAACTTTCTCTTGATAAAGCAAAATCCTTTTGTAAGAAGATAGATTTCAAGTGGGTCAAGGGACATAGTTCTAATGATGATTTCTCTTCCTCTATGAATGATATAGCAGATAAATTAGCAGTTGAGGCAAGTAAAGAGTATGGATGATTTATATATTTCTAAAAATGCACAGGGCTTTGAATTCTGGATAGATGGTGATTTTACTAACTATTATAACAACCCTGAATTTAAGATCGTTAAGGTTAAGAAAGATTCCGAACTAGTAGGAAGGCTCTTATATCGTAATGGAGAGGTATTCTGTGAGCTTCCATTGAGTTTGGAAGCAGCAGCATGTAAGATAGATATGATATTATTTAAGTATGAAGCTGAGAAAAAACAAAAACAAAAAGATTCTTCGAGAAGCTCAGAGGTTTATGCCTCATGATTATGGGTTTTTGCTAAGTATAGAGAAACAAGCATTGATAAGGATGCGAGATTACTTTGAAGTGTCTAAGATTGCTGTTGGGAATGAATTCGTGGCGAGAGATATTGCAATATGTCTAAAATTACTGGACATTATAGATGGAACTGATTCCGCTTTTTGTCCTAATCAATCTGAAGGATTTGTAAATAAATACATAAATGTTAGAAATTGGAAAAGATTCCTCGCTGGAGGTGGTATTGATTTCGATAAGCCTATACTGAAGGACTCTTTAAGAGAAGAAAAAGCCTGGCGCCTGTACAATAAAATTAAACTCTACAAGATGAGAGGGTGGTGGGATTAATATTTATTAAATAGTAAGTTATGAAATACAAAAACAAAGTAAAGGCTTTAAAAGCCAAACAAGCTTGGTGGGATAAGTTACCCCAAAGGGAGAAGGATGCTACAACTAGACCCGGATCTGTAAAAACTAAATAAATTATGGAATTATTTCTTATACTATTAGCAATTATCATAGTAATATGTTATTATAAATACGATCCATGCCTAGATGTCACAGTGTATGGAGACATATTATTGTGGTATAACACTAAGGGTGGCAGAGATTATGTTACCCTTAAGAGATCACGGAGATATTAGTCATGACCTATATTGTAATATGCACTATTCTTCTAGTAGTTGTTATAAACATATTAGAAGATACTCATGTAAAAGTATATAGCAAACATTTTGGAGAAGTCCTGCTTCAGGATGAATATGATATACATATTCCAACGGTACTGTACCATCTCATAGTCCTTCTTGGCTTCATTCCAGTGGTTAATGTTATACTATATGTATTCTTCGGATTTCTGTACATAAAGGGTGTTATAAGGAACGAGTCGAATCTCAACATAGGATATAATCATGTTCTCTCTATAAAGGGAGAAAGATTTATACCTAGAATGATTAAAAGGATAGTATGCAAAATATCTACTATGTATCATTGATATTTTATATAATATTCTATTATATTGCCGAAAATATCTATGAGGTTGATGAATTTGGAAATAGATGTAAAGTAGAGACTCTCTTATATTGGCTGTTTCTCCCTATTATGGCTATTCCAATATTAAATATCGTAGTTCCGATATGTGGAATTTTATCTATAATCTACTATGTCTCGACTAATAATCTTATAATAGATAATAAAATATTAAAGCTTTTAAAGAGGTTGTTCAAATGAAGCATGTAATTCGAATTCTGGTACATAAGTTTTGGGTAGCATATTACTGTTTTAAATTAGGATTATATTGGCAAGGAATAATTCACGACCTATCTAAGTTTAGTTATATTGAATTTAGTAGATCCCTGAGGTATTGGAATGACTCTATGAGTCCTCTAGCTTATGAGAAGGAACTTAATGGATACTCTGAAACTTTTCTACATCACAGAGGCAGAAATCCACATCACTACGAGTATTGGGTACATAGTTTAGACGAGGGAGGTATTCCGGCCAAAATGCCAAAAAAGTATGCTCTAGAGTTAGTCTGCGACTATTTAGCTGCCGGAAAAACCTACAATAAGAATTTCACTTATAAGAGCGAATATAATTGGTGGATTAAATTTCTAAGCTCCCCCAGGGCTATACATCCCGAGACTAAAGATTTCATTACTAGATGTCTCAAACATTTAGCTACAGGAGGAGATATTAAGTATTTAACAAAAATTGATTATGAGTAAAATAATAGGACAAGATAAGCTGATTAAAGAGGTTAACAGAATATTTCAGGTATTTATAAATAGTAATTGCGAGATAAGACCACATTTTATTCTTACAGGTGAAAGTGGATCTGGTAAGAGCTTTACTATTAAACAGTTATGTGGTATGAATGAACTTAACTTTCTAGAAGTTAATGCAGCTCAAATAACTAAAGAGGGTATTTCTGGAAATAGTTTAAGCAAAATTCTATCTCCGCTTGCTAACTATAGTCACACACCTATTGTAGTCTTCGTAGACGAGTTTGATAAACTTTTTATCAATGGAAACACTAATAGCCAACTGGCTAATGAATCTACTGCCAGTGTACAGAACGAGTTTCTCAAACTTTTAGAGTCTGATACTACTAGTGTTTTTGGCGATTATGGGAAGTACATATCAGTCCCTATTGATAATGTATTATTTGTGTTTGCCGGAGCATTCAACAATGAGCCTCACATCACATTAGACAGACTAAGGGACTTTGGGGTTAAAACAGAGTTTCTTGGAAGAGTAGGATTAATCTACAATACCAAACCTCTTACCTTAGAGGATTTGTATTCTATCTTGGAATGTTCAGACTTGTTGCAGAATTACCTTGACTTATTCTTTAATGTAAACAAAGAGCAAGTTATTAGTGATTTGAAAGGGTATCTAGAAAGCTCCTTTCGCAATAATACTCTTGGAGCAAGAACAATTAACACTCTTATCCACCAATACTTTATTAAAGGTGGAAAACTCGAAGTTGAAGAAGTAAAAGAAATAACTTTTAACAAAAAATTAGAATGGAAATAATTAATGCTACAGATGGTTACAAATTGGGTCATCACAGAATGTACCCCGAAGGTACCGAACAAGTTTATAGTAATTGGACTCCTAGAAGTAATAAATACTTCCCAGAAGCAACTGAAGGTTCAGTAGTATTCGGCATTCAATACCTAATCAAGGAATATCTCATTAAACAGTTTGAGAAAAACTTCTTTAATCTGCCAAAGAAGGAAGCTGTGGAAATGTTCTATCGTAGAGTAAACAACTTTGTTGGTATTGAATCCGTTGGGTACAGACATATTGAAGCTTTATATGACCTTGGGTATCTACCAATTCGCATAAAGGCTCTTCCTGAAGGTTCTGTGTGCCCTATTCGGGTTCCCATGATGACCATTACAAATACCCTACCTGAGTTCTTTTGGTTAACTAATTACCTAGAGACTATTATCAGCTGTACCTTGTGGATGCCATGTACATCTGCTACCAGAGCTAGACTTTATAAGAAAGAGTTACATCGCCATGCTTGTAAAACCGGCTTTCCAACAGATGTAAATCTTGGTTTTTGTTGTCACGATTTCTCAATGCGAGGTATGGCAGGAATGGAAGCCGCAATCATATCTGGTATGGCGCATATGACTTCTTTTGTAGGAAGTGAGACTATTCCAGCTATTGCTGCTTTAGAAGAATATTATGGAGCTAATTCAGACAAGGAATTGATTGCTGCTACAGTTCCCGCGACAGAACACTCTGTAATGTGCGCTGGAGGGGAGAAAGACGAGCTAGGCACTTTCAAACGTCTAATTAATGATTTGTACCCTTCTGGGTTTGTTTCTATCGTATCTGATACTTGGGATTTCTGGAATGTAATTGAAAATTTCTTGCCCAAGTTAAAGAAAGACATTATGGCTCGTGATGGTAGAGTAGTAATCCGTCCTGATAGTGGGGATCCAGTGGATATAATTTGTGGGTTGAGAACTAATCCTCACTTCAATACTAGAATGAAAGAAGGTAAGTATTATTGCTGCTATGCTCCGTTTAATGACGATGCAGAGTATGTTGAAGTGTCTGAGGGTCAATATTATGGAGCATATTATATGCTTGGAAAAATCTTCGGATGGAACACCACGGTAAACGACTATCGCTATCCTAGTACCAAAGTTGGTTTACTCTATGGAGATTCTATTACTCTGGAACGTCAAAAGCAAATTTATTTGAGATTAGAAAATGCTCATATGGCAGCTTGTAATCTTGTTCTCGGGATAGGATCATACTCATATCAGTATGCAAGTAGAGATAGCCTTGGGTTTGCTATTAAGGCTACTGCTTGCGTAGTAAATGGTGAGTTGAAAGAAATCTTTAAACATCCTAAAACTGATGATGGTACTAAGAACTCTTTAAAAGGTTTGATTGCTGTTTATGAAGGTCTGGATGGGAAATATACTGCCATTGATCAGGTCTCAATCGAAGAGGAAAAAGATGGATACTTAGAGACTGTCTTTGAAGATGGTATCTTAAAGAAAGAATATTCTCTTGAAGAAATTAGACAAAGAATTGACAATGGACTTTAATCATCCTTTTGGGAAAGAAGCTTGTAAGAAACGACTATTAGAAGAGTATTATAAATACGGAAAGCTGATAGTTGCATTCGATTATGACAATACCATTTACGATTATCATCAAAATGGTGGGGATTATTCTGAGGTAATAGAGTTACTGAAAGAATGTGCAAGACTCGGATTCAAGTTAATTCTCTTTACATGTGAAGATGATCCGATTACTTTGCAATGCAAAGTAGACCTATGCGAAAATTTACTAAAAACGGGTATTGATTTAAAAAGTTCTGTATTTCCAGAATCTGACAAGCCCTATTATAATATTCTTTTGGATGATAGAGCTGGCTTGGAAGAAAGTTATGAAATTTTAAAATATGTAATAGATGAAATTAAATCTAATCAACCGAGAAAAGAGTGACATTGGTTATTCTATCTTTAGATTTCCAGACGGTGAAGTTCAAATGATTCTGGGAGAATTTAGTCGTAAGGAAGTGGTAGATATTGAATGTAGAATTACTAATGTTGAGGAATTGTTTGTTTTAATGCAAACGTGTGATATTCTTAATCGTCATGGAGTAATGTTCTCTATTTCTATTTACTATCTTATGAGTATGAGAATGGATAGAGTAATGGACTTTTCTCGACCATACACCCTAAAAATAGTGGTGGGGATTTTGGATAACCTAGGAGCGTTCTCGATAAGTGTTTTTTGTCCTCATTCCGAAATGTCCCTTGACTTGTTTAAAATGACTCCAGTTACCTTAATAAGACCAAACACGCTAGTATACTACGGAGCAAATCATTTTCGTAGTTATCAAATGATTCTACCAGACACAGGAGCCGTTAAAAGGTACAGATCCAATGGCGACGTTCCCAATAATATAATTATTGGAGAGAAGGTGCGTGATGTTGATACAGGAAAGATAGTGTCTATTAAGATCAAAAATCCGGAAGCACTTACTGGGGAACCTCTTCTTATTCAGGATGATCTATGTGATAGAGGTGGAACATTCATTGGGCTAGCAGAGGCCGTAAAAGAAATTAACCCAGAGGCTGACATTAATATCTTTGTGTGTCATATGGTCAATCCAAAAGGTATCAAGAATCTTTCTGAGACCTTCAATCATGTGTGGTTCACGAATTCTTATAAGGACTGGAAGTCTCATTGTGATCAGTTTCCTGATAATGTAACTCAAATTGATATTGTATGAGAGAAATACGAAATTTGGAAGCTGCTGAGAGACTAGTTAAAAAATATAGGAGTATTACCAGGGAGGAACTCGCAAAGGTCTATGCTTCCATATGCGAAGAAGAATCTAATGAAATGCGAGATGTTCTTCAAGAAATCACAGGGTTCGGGAGTCTTTCAAAATGTTCCTTGTGTACAGCTATTGTAGAGGACAATATACAGTATAGTGCTTGTCTATACTGTATCCATCGGAATTTTAGAGATTTTGCAGCCCCTTGTGTTTATCATGAAACATATGAGGCTATAGAAAAGTCTAAAAACCTTGATGAACTGATGGAGGCTATCAGAAATAGAGCAGATTACCTAGAGGAACTAATTGAGAAAGTTAAGAATGATAATTGAGGGACCATTTTATAGACTAACTCCGATCAATGATTCCTCTCCTAGATTTGATTTGGAACTCTTATATGATATAGGAGGGAAAAATCCTAGGAGAGAATTTAAGATAGAGGGATATGGTTATACTTTAGAGACAGCATTAAAGAAGTGTTGTAACTATGCTGTCAACAAGAAATTTGGGAAGGATGAAGTCATAACATTGAAAAGATACTTAAATGAGTTCAAAGCAACAGCGAAAGAGATTGAATCTCAACTCAACCTCTCGGAAATTGATTGTAAAAAGGTTGAACAATCTCTGCAAATATCTAAATAGAGAATTTTCCATAAATTATGGAGGATGCTGTTATGTGGCATATGTAATTGCAAAGTTGCTAGAATCTGATGGTATAGATTTTAAGCTGATAGTATACGATGAATATACAATCAGGGAGAAATCATTAAGAGAATTTTCTGAAAATCATTATCACTATAGTATTTCCATAGAAGGAAGATTTGATATAAATGATGATGGGTGCAAGAGGGACAACTCTTTGATTAGAAATGAGTTTAAAGCTAGTTCTAAAGAAATGCTGAAGCATTACAAGAGATATGAGTGGAATTCTTGCTATAGAACACGTCAGAATTCATTTATCTTTAAAATCTTAAAAATGTCATATGACAACATTACAAAAGATTTACGAAAAGAATAACATAGCTGTTAGAACTCATGACAAATTTATTTACAGCAGTGTTATCTACAAATTATGGAGTGGAGGGGCTTCACTTGTAGAAGAAAAATACTATTCTTCTGACAAACCAATAATTATTAAGAAAAAAGATTTAAAAGTGAAAAAGAAGGGATACATACTATATAGATTCTTCAATCTAGAGTATGCCCCAGAAGAATATTTAATTAGAAATGGCTATGAAATCATTGAAACAGGATGCTGAGTACATCGTTGACTCATTTGTAGATTTTAAGGGTGATGAACATAAAATCATTGGATGTGTTTTGAATGTTAAACCGTACAGCAACATAGGAGAAAGGTTTTCTGTTGGTTGGAGAAGTGATGGACGTATATGGATTGATGATCCAGATTTCAGAGATATTCAGGAGATTATATCAGTAGGAATAATGGTATGCCATCCCTGTGATGAGTTCGATTTAGAAAAGGGAAAGAATATGGCATATGAAAAGGCTTTGCATAATCCTAAATGTCCGAAAGTGTATGTTAGCTTTAAAGGGGGAAAGTCCCTAGCTAAGGCTTTTCTAAAGCAGGAGATTTCCTTTGTTAAGGATAATCCAGGAAAAATAATCAAGGGATACAGTCAAATGAAAGCTGGTTTTGAGAAGAAACAAAATCTTATAGAAAAAATAAATAATCTTTCTGACAAGGAGAAGCAAGCTATAGCTCTTGCAAGTGAAGTTGATATTGCCAAATGTAACGAATTGGCCAGTAGAGCTAAAGCTATGAATATTAAATTGAATGGAGAAAATTGACATTTGCTATATCTTAATCGGCCTACTGGGGGTCGCGGTTATATATCTAATTTTCCCTAAGGAAAAGATCTCTGTGGTTTCTCCTAATATAGAAGAGACCATCAGAGATTCCTTAATAAGGGATAGTATTTATATAGTTAATGACTCTATTGTAGAAAAGATTAGGTATGTAAACAAGGAATATGATAAAGAGGTATCTAATATCCTTTCTAATTCTGACAGTATCAATTTGCTCTTTTTCTCAGAATACATCGAATGTTATAATAACCAGCGAGCAATTGAGGGTAACTAACCTAATATTTGCTGAACATAAAAAATTCTCAGAGACTATTCCCCTTCTAAACGAGGAGATAGTAAATCTGAAACTAATTAATAGAAGTCTGGAAAGAACTGATTCCATAAGAAAGCTTCAGCTTACTTATTATGGAGATGTTATAAAAGATAAAAATAAATCCATAGAGGATTTAACTAGATCTATTAAAAGAAAGCAAAAGGTGGTACAGTACGGTGCCGCTGGTTCTTGTGTATTAATAGTATTATGCCTATTACTGAAGTAATGTTTAAGGATGAGAACGGTTTTCATTATAAACATCCAGAACGCAGTTGTAGTAGATGTAAAAACTATCCATGCCTGAAGGGAATGGATAAGTTGCTTGGGAATTTTGCAGCCTATGGCTGTAGAAATTTCGAAGACGTTAATACATTTGATGTATGGAAACCAAAGAAGTAACATATCATGCTAAGCTAGTTGCTTTTAGTGAGGATGGAATGGGATACATAAATTATGTGTTTGAACGTCTAGAATATGATAGTATAGATTACAAAAATATAATGTGTGTCAGATTCCCAAACTGGAATCAAGGTTCTATAAAACTTGGCGATGTTGGATATGTATCTATAAGATATGTAGAAGAGGGCATTGATAAATGGTATGATGGTAGAGATCTTGTTCCGTATAAGGATAGCAATTTAATTTTCTTGAAATTCATTCATGAGAAGCCTATCATAGAAAACGGGCAGATATTATTAGATTAACTATAAAACTAGATTAACTATGGAACATTACTAAAGAATGATTTATGACTGTATTGGGAGATAAGCTTAAGCAGGCTTTAAACGACAAAGTAGAAGATATTAATACTTATGTATGGAAAGGTCCGAAGGTAAATGGGGTTCAGGAAGAGATACGATTGGTGGATGCTGATTATGATCAACTAAAGAAATATTACAACCATTGTAATCAGATGCTGTATAATACAGACGGCAAAAATCCCGGACGTCTCACCTTAATAAATATTGTATCGGATCAAATACAAAGATGTCGGGCAGAGCTCCTCATAAGGTGGCTTAGAGCAGAAAAACAGTATACTAACACTACATGTTTAGAAGATTTAAAGGAAGTTATTAGAAAGAACAAATCCGTCTTGACCCAAGAGACTATCAAAACCTACCCGATAGGAAATATTATGAGCGGATTGCCCATAGATCTAGAACAGGTTCCAATAAGCTTAGTAATGGATGCTTGTTTAGATTCCCTAGGACAATTTGATAACTCTCACTTGACACTGAATTTTATTGTTAAAATGGGACTCTGGTTTACTCAGCAGGAAATGCAAAAGGATTTGTATCGCAAAGACCCAAATACTGGAAAGGCGGTAAATAGACTTGAGGTTGTAAGTAAAGAACTGAGACTCAGTCCTCTCGTTTCTCTTAAAATCTGTGACACCGGATTAAGCTATGCAGAATTCAGGTCTATGTGCAGATTAAAGAGAGATAAGTACGCTAACCTAACTAGTGATCAGCTTAAACTACTATCTAGCAAAGTTTTGTATCGTTTCCAAAATCAATGCGAAAATCAGGCTAAGCAGTGGGAAGACAAAATGGAGGAAATAAAAAAGGTAGCCGAATCAAAAGGTTGGGATGTAACTAGGGAAATTGATTGATGAAGGATCTCTTCACTCCTGTTACTCGTGATGAAAGGCAGGAACAATGCAAGAGGGCCTGGCTATTAAATAAAGGAAAAGGAACAATAGAAGCATGCACGGGTTTTGGAAAAACCCGTTGTGCTCTCAATTGTTTAAAAGCAGTCCTATCCAAATATCCAGCAATTAGGGTATTAGTAGTAGTTCCCACTGAATTGTTGAAAAATCAGTGGGTAAGTATTATAGATAAGGAGGCTTTGGGGCTAAACGTTGAGGTACAAATAGTGAACACTATAGCTAAGAATGGATATGAATGTGATTTTCTAATCATTGATGAGATTCATAGAACTGCTGCAAATACTTTGCAATTTATATTCAGTAGGGTGAGATACAAACTAATATTGGGTTTGACTGCTACTCTAGAGAGGTTAGATGGTAGACATACTATCATTGAAAAATACTGTCCAGTAGTAGATAGTGTACCAATAGAGGTCGCTAAGGCTAATGGTTGGGTGTCAGACTTTGTTGAATATCAGGTAGTCATTACTGTTGATGATATTGAAGAATATAGAAGCCAAAATAGAGAATTTACGGAACATTTTGAATTCTTTAACTTTGATTTCGAACTTGCTATGAGTATGGTTGGTAAAGATGGACTAAAAAATAGACTGAATTATAGAAACCAAATTTGTAGCAGTTCTGATAAGGCTTCTTTATCTGATTGCCTAAAACAAATAACTTACCATTCTGTAGGTTTTATGAGGACTATGCAGGCTAGAAAGAAATTTATATATAATCATCCTGCTAAATTACAGATAGCTAGAGAAATTATTGCTCATAGACTAGACAAAAAAATCATCACCTTTTCAGCAAATACCAAGATGGCTGAAAAAATAGGAATTGGATATGTTTATACTGGAAAGGAAGGTAAAAAGAAAAATAGAATTACATTGGAAGAATTTGCAACCCTCAGCAGTGGGGTAATTAATAGTTGCAAGTTAGCCATTGAAGGATTTGATTGTCCAGGATTGTCAGTGGGAATAATGCTAGGGATTGACTCTAGTAGTACAAAGAGTACTCAAGCTGCTGGTAGAGTAATCAGAAAAGAGGGATCAAAATATTCTGAAATATTCACGCTAGTGTTAGAGGATACCGTTGAGCAGGAATGGTTTAGAAAATCTCATCAAAATAGCACATATATCACTATTGATGTGGAAAACCTGAGAAAGCTGCTTAATGGAGAGACTTGGGAACCCTATAAGAAAAAACTTCAGAATTTCACTTATCGTTTTTAAAAGGTGTTATATAATACCATAATAAAATGGAAACTTATTATACTAAAAGAGAATTTAATGAGATGAAATCAGCTCTAACTAAAAAGTGTAGAGCATTGGAAACCAAGGTTAATAATCTTTCTAGCAAGCTGAAAGAGTTAAAGAAGCAGTACAAAATGCTTAGTGATTCTAAAGCTGAGGAAAGTTAATTAGAAACTATGGTTTATATCACGTAACTAAGTTATAACACTCTAACGAGTAACCTTGAACTTAGTGTATAGATTGGTAGTAAATCTATTAATTTGTACGCGTGAGAAATCTTGAACTAGAACAACAACTTACTTTCTGTGAGAAGTACAGAATTTCTCCTAACGAGTTGTTGTTGTTGGAAATTCTTCTTGTTGCCCAAGAAGGAGATGGATTGGAAATTGTTAACAGGTACTTCTCTTCAAGAGTTGATGCCCGTGGAAAAGTTACAGAACTATTATTTGGACTTCAAAATGCTGGGATAATAAATAAAACTTATAAAATCCCTGAAAAGGGATGTATATTTAATCCCCTAGATGTCCCCTTAAATAAAAATATCGTAAAAGATTTCTATAAATGTTCTTTTGAGATCGGAAAAGAATTATGGGAAACTTATCCCCTATTTGGGATAGTTAACAATGCCCAAGTTGGAATCAGAAGTATATCCAAGAAATTTGATAGTTTAGAGGATTTTTATAGATTTTACGGTAAAACAATACGGTGGAAACCAGATATTCATAATCATATTATTGACTTGGTAAAGTGGGCAAAGGAACATAATCTATTATGTACTACCTTAGCTAACTTTGTGGTAGATCATAGATGGGAAGAATTAGAGGCCCTGAGAGGAGAAGGAGGAATAAACTATGATACTATGAAACTATTATGATTTCGAACAAACTATTGAACGAAATTGATAGGGGTAGATTAGGACTAAATCATGGTATTCCGATGAAACTGCCAAAACTAGAATCTATAATAGATGGAGTAACAAGGGAAACCTATACACTTATTCTTTCAAATTCTGGGGCAGGTAAAACTTCCTTCGCATTATATGCGTATGTATATAGACCTCTAATGGAGCATCTAAATGATGATGACTTCAAAGTATTGTACTTTAGCCTTGAAATGGGAGAGGTAGCCTTATATATTAAGTTGTTGTCTATATATATATTTGAAACGTATGGAATCCAATTATCCTTCAAAAAGATATTATCTAGAGAGAAGGAATATATCTTGTCTGATGAACACTATGATCTTGTCAAACAATGTATGCCTTGGGTAGACAAGATTAGCGAGAAATTGGAAATATATGATAAGAAAGTAACACCTAATAAGGTGTATGCTATTCTGAAAACTAGGTTAGAGGAAATGGGAACCTTTTCTGAAAATGAAACCCGCCTCGTCTATACTCCAAATAATCCTAATCTTGTTTATAACGTGGTTGTAGATCACATTGGTCTTGTTGGCACAAAGCCTGACATTGATTTATTATCCAGCTATCTTCTCTTTTTTAGAGATAAGTGCTTTATTAGCCCTGTAGTAATACAGCAAGCTAATAGAGAACAAGGAAACATTGAAAGGTTTAAGCAAGGAAAAAGTGCATTCACTATTCATGATGCTAAGGATTCTGGGAATACGGTGCAAGATTGTAATATAATGATTGCACTTTATAATCCTCATAGAGATGGGCTAAAGACTTATAAGCATTATAACATCGAATATCTAGGTTCCTATTTCAGGAGTATTATGGTCTTGAAGAACAGGTATGGTGATTGTGATGTGGAGATCGGAGTGAACTTCTTTGGATGGGTAAATATGTTTTATGAACTGCCAAAACCGGAAGAAATTTATGATTATGAAAGATATACAAGTCCAAATTATATATTAAAAGATAGTAGTTCTGTAGTAGAACAGGAGCTAGATAAATGCGAAGAAATAGATAACGAAGAAAATCTTAATTTTGTATTATAATGGCTGCTGAAACAATTGCAATCGTCGGTGAATCAGGAACTGGAAAAAGTACCAGTCTTAGAAATCTTAACCCAGAGGAAACCTTTATTATAAGTACCACGGGAAAACCATTACCTTTTAAGGGATATAAGAAGAAGTATGTTCCTATGAAAATAGAAGGTAAGATAGTAACTGGTAATTACTATGTAAGTTCAAAATGGGATCAAATCTTGAAAATTTTGCAAATCATTGATAAAATGATGCCTAACATAAAGCAGGTAATCGTTGACGATTAACTTTTTAACTAATTTAAAGAAAATTTTAAACATATTATGTTCAATATCTCATAAGATATTTATATACTTGGTAAGTAATTAATAATTAAATCTTATGGGAAAAATTAAATATAATAATGAACAAATTTTTGAATTACATGCTTAGGGCTTAACAGATTCAGAAATGGCCAAAATTATTGGGACTACTCCCAATAGAATGGCTAGTAAAAGAGGAAAATTAGGATTAAAACCTAACAAAGGAAAAAGAGATACGTATAAACTTACAGAAGAGGAAATAAGCGTTTTATGTGGAACACTACTTGGTGATTCTACTATAAGATATGTACATAATCAGTGTAAATATCCAAACCTTACATTTTCTCATACAGTCAAGCAAAAGCAATATTTTATGTGGAAGACAAATAAGCTAACTAATCTTATGTCTTCCAGCAATATGTATAAGACTAATTATGTTAATACTAATGGAGAAGTAGTTTATAAATTAGTATATACTGGAAGCAATATGGCTTGTCTAGTAGATATTAGAACTATTTTTTACGACGGAAACGGAGTAAAGCATATTCCAATTGATTACTTAATTCAGCACTTTAATGATGTAAGTTTATATTGTTTATTTATGGATGATGGTAGTTATGATATATCTTCTAATAGTTATATAATTAATACTCAATGTTTTAGTGAAGAAGAATTAAAACAATTTGTGGTATTACTATATAATAAATTTAATTTAGAGTTTAGTATTAAAACTGACCATTGCTTATATTTAAAACATGTAAGTAATTCTCTATTTCAAAAACTCTTGGAAAGAATAAATGAATGTCCTGATATGATATATAAATTAGGAAAGTCGTCAGAAAACTCCGTTAAACAGGGAAACTCCCAAGAGGACAATCCTGTGCTAAACCCTCAAGAAATTGAGGAAGATGCCAAACGACTAGAAGTGATGCCTAACGAGAGAGACGGGGCTATAAAATCTTCCACGAAAGCGGGGCACTACTCAAAGTAATATTCGTGAGAATATAAAACGAGCGAAAGATATAGTCTGAACCATATAGTAATATATGGAAGCATAAGATAAAGAGCTTATGCGATAACATAATTGTTTCAATATGTACTTTCATATGAATTTGTTGATAGAGCCACTGAAATAGGTTACACCAAATTCAGTGAGCTTGCACAACATGCTATGGAGATCCTTAGATATTCGGAGAAGATGAGAGAAGACTGTAAAATGATATTCTTAACACATTCAGAAAATGTGGGAGATATGGTAAATCCAAAGTATGTTATAAAAACTGTTGGAAAACTTCTGTCAGAAAAAGTCACTCTAGAAGGATTATTTACATATATCTTCTTCACTAAAGTGAGTGAAGGAGAGAATGGAAGGATGCAATATAAGCTTATTACCAACAATGATGGAAGCTGTGTGGCTAAGACCTCTCTGGGAATGTTTGAGGAACTAGAAATAGACAATGATTTAGCAGAGATTATTAAAGTTATTGATCTTTATAATGAGGGAGAATGAAATTAGACATACTATTCCACTACGATGTAAATGAAGAAACCGGAGAAATCACCTTTATTGGAAAAGAGGAAATTTCAGTTGACACTGCTACTAAAAGGGCGGTGAAATCTACTAAGGTGGATGATAATCCTGAACCCATTGTTACACTTGATTCTAATAAACTAGTACTAACAAAGGGGGCTGTTGACTTATTGCAAATCTGTGAAGATTGCCGAGTTGACATCAAATATAAAAAGAAAGGGAAAACAGCCGTTCCTATTATAGGGACGGATTCTGCTTTTGGAACAAAAGGCGGAAATAAGCTAACTAAGAGTAATACTATAAGTTATAGAGGAGCTGCTAATAGTAAGCTCTCGGCTTTTGGTACTAGCTTTAAGTTAGAGCCTACCGAAGACGTGGGAATATATTATCTGATAGGAAATGGAGCAGTTGAGCCAGAACCTATTCCAGAGGAGATTATTGATATCGAGAGCGAACTCGATATAGAAAAATTAGATGATTTAAGTATAGACAAAGATGATACAAACTTAGGAAATTTTGATTTTAAACTTTAAGAATTATGAGCTTTAATTTTGGATTGTCAGCAGGATCAGTAGTAAGAAACACTAGAACTCAACTGAAACCTTGGAATATTTATGATGTTAAATTTGTTGGAGTAGAGGCTCGTTCATTTGCTGGAAAGAAGGATCCTAATGCTACCTACAAGGTGTTTGATATAAAGTTTGAAAGTGAAGATGGGTATTTTAATAAAACTATTTTCTATCCCAAGGACGGAGATACTGTGAGAAGATCTTACAATCGCAGTAATGGCTCCAAAGGATATATGCCTTCCAATTTTGAAAGTTTAATCGCTATCATTCATCAAACAGTACAAGTACTTTGTGGAGAAGAGGGATATACTAAATTCAACGAAATAGCTGGTAAATGTAAAGATTTCGATACCTTTTTGAAAGCCTTTATTCAAATTACTGATAGAAAGAAGGGAGTAGAAACTAAATTAAAGCTCGTCGGCAGAAATCGAGATGGAAAAGTAGTTGCTGATATTCCGAATATTGTAGCTATAAATCCGAATGCTGAAAATATCGCAGAGGATAGTAGTAATGATAGTGGAGAAAGATTCATTTCTGATAACTACATTGGTAACAAGTTATTCTTTTCTGATTATGAGGAAAGAGAAAGAGAAAAATATCTCAAAGCTAAGCCTACCGAGATGAAAGCAGAAGATCCTATCTCAGATATTTCTGGAATTGATGAATCTGATGATAACTTTAACTTGGATAGCTTACTTTAATGGTTTAGTAGAGTAACTTATAAATTCCTTGGTGATTATGTTTGATTTCACATTTGAACCTAAGATTACTAAGGAATTTCTTTTATCCAAAAATAATGAGGAGACTTATATGTCCTATTATCTTGGCATCCCAGTCAAGAAGGGGCTATTTAAGTCTCCTTTGCGAAATGATAGTCATGTTACCTGTAGTTTCTTTAGAGGAAAGTCTGGGAATTTGTATTTTAAGGATTTCGCTTCCGGAGAATGTCTGACGTTTGAGGGAGTAGTTATGAAAAAGTTTAATTGCAATTACAGAGAGGCTTTAAAGATAATAGCTAAAGACTTCGGTCTGAGTAAAGGCAAGGTATCTAAAAGTCCAGTAAAGGTTCAGCCTAAATTTGAAGGTGATAAACAAACTTTTATTCAGGTTCAAATTAAAGAATTTGAAGCCCACGAATTAAAATGGTGGAACAGCTTTGGAATAACTAAAGATATATTGAAAAAATATAATATCTATAGTTGTAGGACAGTATTTCTGAATGGAAGTATATTTGCTCAGGCTTCCCAACATTGCCCTATATACGGATACTACTTTGGAAAAAAAGAGGGGATAGAACAATGGAAAATATATATGCCAAAGAATAGACTAAGGTTTATTGGCAATACATCTCAGAAAATTATTCAAGGATACCATCAACTTCCAAAGTCTGGAAAATTATTAATTGTTACGAAGTCCCAGAAAGACTGTTGTTTATTTGCTAGATTTGGTATTCCAGCTATAGCACCACAATCTGAAACCACATTTTTGCCAGAGAAACTACTAGAGGAGTTGAAAGACAGATTTGATAGGATTGTAGTGGTTTTCGATACGGATTTGGCTGGAATTAGAGCTATGAATAAGTTAAGGAGAAGGTATCCAGAATTATTCTATTATTTTATTCCTAGAAAATATGAAGCAAAAGACCCTACTGATTTCTACAGGAAATTTGGTTTGGAGAAAATGAAAGAATTATTGATTAGTAATATAAAGAAACTTAAAAATGAAGGCTCGGCCTAAAAGTATAAGAATTTATTTAAAGAATTATGAAAAAATAGCTTAATACCAGCGTAACAGCAACATTTAAAGATGGCTCTCAGAAAACATATGAATCTATAGAAGAAGCCTCAGAAAATACAGGATTAGAAATAAACTCTATAAAGGCTAGAGCTAATAAGCCAGGATCTGGATCTAAATCCAAAGACGGAATTACCTTTGAATGGGCAGACCTAGCTGTCAAAAGGTCTAAAACCGCAAAAAAATCCAAAGCAAAGGGAAATGCGTTTGAGCTAGAAATAATCCATAAACTTAGAGATATAGGATATGAAGGCTGTGTATCTAGCAGGAGTCAGAATAAAGCGGCAGATGCTAATAAAATTGATATAGTAGATATGAATGATAAACTTCCGGTAAATATTCAATCTAAATATACTCAAAATATGCCAAATTATTTTGATATAAGAGATGCTTGCACAGATAAAACGAAACCGTTTTGTGTCATTTGGAAAAAGGCTGGGAAGAATGGTGAACAAAGCAGAGGAACCGTAGCAGTTATCCCGGTAGAATATTTTTATGAGCTTTTGAGAAAGAATTAATAAATGTTGCTAATTAACTAAGTGAGTATGAATGTATATTTATTTCCGTGGTATACTAAGGAGAATTGTAGTATTACTAAAATTGTTGCTAGAAATTATCAAGATTGCGAATTTAAGATAAAGGAAATCTATTTAGATCGTTATGAGGATTTAGACGATCTTTTAGACTTTGATGATTTTTGCAGGGACTTGTATGATAAACACGGAGTAGTTATTGGAGATATATTTGAAATAGATGAATTTATATAATCCTTTAAAGATTGCATTAGATATAGATGATACTATATTGGATTTTTGGAAGGCATACAAGGAAAAGTTTCCTAATAGTGTAGATCCTATTAGTGTAACCAAAAATGTCAGAAAATTAAGAAAAGATAGAGAGTTTTGGGAAGATTTAGAAGTATTAGAACGTCCTAACTTTGAACCTCATATCTATTCTACTAAAAGAATAAACAGCAAACAGTTCACTATAAATTGTTTGCGTAAACACAACCTTCCGATTAAACCAATTTACCAAATGTATTATCAACATGGTAATAAGGCTGACATGATAAGAGGCCGATGTGATGTTCTCGTTGATGATAGTTTAATTAATGTTGTTAAGGCAATAAATTCTGGCCTACCAGCATTGATAATAGACAGACCTCACAATCAAACTGATGAACCGTTGTTTCGCATTTATAGCCTAGACATAGATGAAATAATATTCGCGTATAAGCTAGAACTAGAAACACTAGGATGGAATTAAAAGATATTAAACTAACTCCATTATTGGACACATTAAGATTAGAAAAGATCAGTGATAAGGTATATTTTTCTGAAAAATATAGCAATTACGTCAGTAACTCTAGATTGGGGTTACTAAATCCAAGGCAGGATGGAAATCCGGATAAATTCTTCTCTGGGCTTAAATTTACAACTTCTCAGGCATTAGCTCTTGGCAGTGCTGTTCATGAGTTAGTCCTTCAACCTGACAGTTTCGAATTATCCGAAGATGTAGGTAAACCTACCGCTAAGTTAGGAGTTATGGCTGATGAATTGTACCCAATATTTGTTGAGAGGGATGTTACTAAGGATGATGTAGTAAAGGCATCCGACAAGGTTGATTATTACAAGGGAAAAATAACTAAGGATAGAGCCAATGATGTTATCTCTGAATGTTCGAACTATTGGACAAAAAGAAAGGAGAGAGAACTTGACATCACCCAAGATAGGGAAATTATATACCTTGACAACAAATCACTAGAAATCGTAAAATCATGTGTTTCTGCCCTAAATAGTAACAAGCAAGTTCAGAATTTGCTTCACCCAAAGGGATTACTTCAGGATCCTATTTCGGAGAATGAGCAGGCTATATTGCTGGACGTGAAGGCAGAATGTCCCAATGGAAGCGAATTTATATTACATTTAAAATCTAAGCTAGATAACTACACCATAGACCTAGAAACTAATACTATAGTAGTTAATGATATAAAAACTATTGGAAAGATAGTTAGTGAGATTGATAACAATATAAAGAAATTCCACTATAGTAGAGAATTTGCTATGTATATCTATCTACTAAAGTTATGTGCGGAAAAGTTCTATGGATTAGTTAATCCTAAGATAAGTGCTAATTACTTAGTAGTGTCTACTATTCCTAACTTTTTTACTAAGGTAAGACCTGTAACCTATGGGGAAATTAGAGAAGGATTTCATGAATTTAGGACATTATTAAAGTATGTAGCCTATAATATAGGTTATAATAATTACTCTCTCGATGAACGACCTTCAAAATACCAGCTTTGAGAAATTATTAGCAGTGTATAGAAAGTACTTCTCTTTACATTATCTAAACAGTGATATGGGTGATAAACTAGCATGTATTGCTCTCACCTGTTATATTACTAATGAAATGAGAAAAAGAGGTAAGGCTATAACATGTTATGAAGTTTTACTAAAGGTTGGAAATAATTTCGGAGAATTAGAAAAGGAAACCTTTTTAAAGTCTTTGGGGGCAATTTGTGAAGATTTGATGTATGGATGTAAAACCTTTACAGATTTTGGGATAAAACTAGAAGATATGCCAAAAACTCTTCAGAAATTGCTGAACAATTATGTACCATTTTAATGTTAAAATTTTTATGATATATCTATTAAGAAACAACAACTTTTTGAAGATAGGCTTCGCTAAAGATGTCTAGAGGAGAATGAAGTGCTATAATACCTGCGCCTTTGGATATCAATTGTTAGATGTAAGGGATGGAGATAAACAGGTAGAAAAGCTACTCCATAAGATGTTTAGAAAATACTAGGTAGCTAAGGAATGGTTTGAAGATAACAACTATATTATCTTACACTTTCATGATAGTGTAGAGAGACTAGTAGAATAGTCTCAAAATATTGCCAAGTAGAGAAAATACATCAGAGTCTGGACCTCAAGGGGCATATTCTATAAGGATTACGATTCCATATAGGAATGTTCATAGAGTTTAGGTTTTCCGATATAGGATATAAAGAATGCTTTAACTAATAAAAAGACAAAAGTCGGAAATTTTATTATTTAGCATAAGGTGTGTGACTAGGGTCAATTTAACATCCTTTAAGATTGAATTAACATTTGTAGATTAGGATTTCCCTTTGTAACGTAGTATATTTGATTACGTCAGCAAGAGAAATAAACTGATTAGATGTGGAAATAATTACAGATGACATGTTTCAATGATTTATGTTTAAAAATTTTATTAAGTATGAGTACGCAAATTATTAATTTTAAGAAAGTAGAAGTAGTAGCAAAAAGTAAGGAAGCAGCAATCGAGCAAGTAGAGTCAACTCTGTTCCATGTAAATGGAGATGCAACACAAGCATATAAAAATTGGAAAGCTAAGCAAACACAGGGTATCACTGAGCGTGATGTTAAGGCATTCATGTTAGATTATCTTGCTAAGAAGAGCAAAAATTGTCCTGGTGCAGGATACTTGATTACAGTTGATCCGGCAGTAGCTGATACTCGTGAACGTCCGTATAAGATCGAAGACATCAAGAACGAGCAGGGAAAACGCAAATATAAGAAGACCTACCAGTTGATTGATACTAAGTCCGGATTGGTACTTGGAGAAGTTCAGACAAATAAGGCTGATGCTAAGAATCTTGCTAAGAAAATAATCAAAGAAGGATTCGAAGGCAAAATGGTTTGTAAATTAGCTCACAAGGTAATTGAGGGACAGGAAGATGTGTTTACAGCAGAATATGCTCCTTCTAAGAACTCCAAGAATGGAACTTGGATTGCTTTTGGTATTGAAGCTTAATTCTTAAATTATAAATAGAGGAAGATTACCTTACAAGGTGGTCTTCCTTTTTTATTTAGCAACAGATTAAAAGTAATTTAATTATGAGAATCTAACGATCAATTAAAAATTAAATGAGTCAATGGAAGCGGTATACAGGAGAAGAAATACTGTATAATGCATTGGACGAGAATGGGATAGTCAGCAACGAACCCATGTTAGAAGATGCTGTGAAACAAGGAATAAATATTTCTTCAAATGGAGAATGCCTACTGTTGAAGTTTTATTGGACAGACGGATTTGGATGGTATTTTAATAATGGAAAAATAACATTCATATTGCATGAGTGCAAGGTAGGAAAGTCAGTCGTGGGAAATACTATTCGTGGATATAAAACTTGCTTGAAAAAGGCATTATTGCAAAACATAGGATACTATTTTAAAATAAAAAATAGGGAGTATACCAGGTTCAGTAAAAAGCTTAAGGATTTAGCAGAAGAATTTGGATATCAGGATATCAATAGATTTATTATTGACCATTTTGGAATGTTTCTAATAACTACTCCAAAATTTATAAGTCATATAACTATAACTGATGACATTAAATCATTAATCAAATCTTTAGAAATTCCTATATCTAATGCTACTACATCTCCTAGTGAATACTGGGACGATAAGACATCAAACATGAAGCAAATTATGCTAGATTTCAACGTAGATGATTTACCGTTTGAGATTATGCCAGATGGAGTGGATTTGGCAAACACTGGAGATATTCTAAATAAAATCTTAAAGCAATGATTGATGGAATTAACTATTGAGCAATTAATGCAAGGGAAAGCAACTAGAATTAAGGATAAAGAATATTTTACTACTGAAGCCTATGTAACTCCGTTTATAGATAGAGTGTCTAAAATGACTGATAACTTTATCATTAATGCTAAGCCTGCTGATCAAATATCGCTCACTAAGGATGGGGAGATTAATTTTGATGATGTAATATATAACAGAGTTTGGGTTCAAGGTGTTTTACCAGACGAATACGCTTGGGATAATCATAAAAGAGTGATTAGTATGATTTACGCCCTTGATACTCGCAAACCATTAGTTAAGTTCTATGTAGGAGCTTTAAATATGGCTTGTCTAAACTTGTGTGTATTTAATCCAGAAATGTTAAATGTTTCTGAGCTAGAGCCAGAATCTGCTATTAACTATAGCTTCTTAAGAAATGCTATGTCGATGACAGATGAAACCAACTTAATGCTTAAGAAACTTTCAGAGATGGAGTATAAGAAAGATGATATATATGCTGACCTAGGCCACTGGGTTGATAACTGTATCAATTCTAAAATTAACATGGGATTCGGTTCTGTAAAATTAGCTGAATCTGCTCCGATTGATGTTTATAAAGATTTATTTTATGATGAAAAATCTAAGTATTATACAACAGACAATGTTGTAGATGGATTTACCGTGTACAACGCATTTACTGACCTAATTACTCAGGATAAAAGAGACTTGGTAAATAAATTCGAGAAGACATTATTAGTTAAGGATGTAATGGGTATTTGATATGCAGGTAATAAAGAGAGACGGAAGTTTACAAGAATTTGACAGTAATAAGATAGTAGAAGCAATATCTAAAGCATTCAATGCTTGCCATCTGGAAGAAAATAAAGAGGTTATTGCAGCTATGGTAGCTGATATGCACTTATGGGATGGTATTACTATAGAAGAGATTCAGGACGTAGTAATAGAAACCTTAAGGGACTATGGTTATGATGATGTAGCCTCAGCATATTCTCAATATAGAAGCGAACAATCTAGACTTAGAGAAATCATAGCTAAGATTAGTTATCAAGATAACTATATTAATAGTTCTGAAAATGCAGCCACTTCGTCCGAAACAGATGGAAATGCTAATGTTGTATCTAAGAACGTTGCTACATTAGAGAGTGAAGATAGAAAGCGCGAGAACAGAGAAATTCAGCGCTATCGTATGAAGAAGAAATTAAAGCTTCTTTATCCTGAACTCTCTTCTCAATATTCTAGAGACCTAGACAGTCATATTATTTATACTCACGATGAGGCTTCTACGTCAGTACTTAAACAGTATTGTATGGCAGTTTCATTATATCCTCTGATGTTAGAAGGGGTAGGTAATATTGATGGAGTTACTCCTGGTCCTCCTAATGATTTGCAGTCATTTAGTGGACAGGTTACTAACTTGGTATTTTTATTGTCTTCTCAGTGTAAAGGAGCAGTTGCTGTAGGTAGCTATTTTATTGCACTTAACTATTATATTATTGCTGAATACGGAGAAAAGTGGTACGAGAAGCTCGACTGTATATGTACTTCGGAACATTCTCTTATTAAGAGAACTATCGAAGACTCCATCCTTAAAGCTTTTAAACAGTTTGTTTGGGGAATTAATCAACCTGCTGGAAACAGAAGTTATCAATCTCCCTTTACTAATGTTTCGTACTATGATAAGACTTATTTTGAATCTCTATTTGGAGAATTTTACTATCCAGACGGAACTAAGCCGGAATGGGTAGCAATTGATACTTTACAGAGATTGTTCATGTCTTGGTTTAATAAACTTCGCTTGAAACAAGTTCTGACATTTCCAGTAGAAACCTTTGCTATGGTGCATGATGGTAAAGACATTATAGATAAGGATTATAAAGACTTATGTGCAGAAATGTATTCTCAAGGTCATAGTTTCTTTACCTATATCTCAGACAGTGCAGATAGTCTTGCATCTTGTTGTCGTCTTCGTAACGAATTAGCTGAAAATACATTTAGTCCTACTTCTGGCATGACTGGTGTAAAGACGGGATCTTGCAATGTTATTACTCTGAATATTAACAGAATTGTCCAGGATTTCATACGGAAAGAATATGAAAATGCTGGATTTCGTTCCGTTATTAACTTTTGGTCAGTACAGGAGGAGTTTAAGAATTATCTCATCGATATTCTAGAGAGAGTATACAAGTATCACATTACCTATAAGACCATGCTCTATGAGTGGGAGGATAAGAAGATGTTTGCTTCTTCAAATGGAGGTTATATAAACATCAAAGACCTATATAGCACTATTGGGCTAAATGGTCTGAATGAAGCTGCTGAGTTCTTAGGAATGAAGGTATCTAACAATCCAGAATATTTTGAATTTTTGCAGCTCATACTTGGAACAATAAAAGAGCAGAATAAACTTCATTCTATCCATGACAAAAAGCGTCCCTTCCTATTTAATTCTGAGGTAGTACCTGCAGAAGGTCTAGGAGGTAAGAATTATAAATGGGATAAATCTGATGGATATTGGATTCCCGAGGATAGGAATCTATACAACAGTTATTTCTATAATGCTCATGATGACACATCAGTATTAGATAAGTTTATACTTCATGGAAGGCAAACTTATCAGTATACAGATGGTGGATTTCCGCCTGTGTCATACCTTTTCGTTTAATCAAACGGGTATAGATAATTTTATTATTTATGCTAACGGGGGAGCCTGAAGCGCAAGCTGTGAAGCTAACCGTATGGTAATCCCGTGGGAAAATATTCAGAGTAAATAATTTGGAGTATGAGATTCTCATACATATAATTGTAAAGATGATGAAATATTAACTAAATCTTTATAATTATGATTATTTACAAAATTACTAATTTAATTAATAACAAAATTTATATTGGATTAACAACAACTGAACTAAAAGTTCGTTGGAACAGTCACAGACATTGTGTTAAAAGTGATCCAAGACATTTATATTGTTCTATGAGAAAGTACGGAATAGAAAACTTTACTATAGAACAAATAGATTCTGCTGATAGCATTATTAAATTAGGAGAACTTGAACGGTATTACATTGAAAAATATAATTCTCAAGATCCTAACATAGGATATAATTTATCAGCAGGAGGTCAAACCAGTTAGTTAGACGATAATGGACGTGCTAAATTAACTCTTAAAGAAGTGATACAAATAAGGGAAATTTATCATATGGGAGAACTTAGATGCAAAGAATGTTGGCAAATGTTTAAGGATAAAATATCTTATTCAGCATTTCAAAAAATATGGGAAGGTATTACTTGGAAAAGTATAATGCCAGAGATATATACTGAAGAAATGAAAGCCTTACATTCAAAACAAAAGAGTAACCCAGGAAGTCAAAACGGTAATGCTATCTATACTGATGAAGAAGTTTTAGAAATACGTAAATATTATGTTAATCATACTTTACAAGAAACATACGATAAATACGGAGAACGAAATGGGTCTAAAGACGGATTCCGGAGTATGTTAACTAAATCATATAGTTATTTACCTATGTATTCTAAAACTAAAAAACAATGGTTATTAAATGGAAAAGTAATTAATATAGAAGAATATAATCCTGTATCGACTATCTCCGAATCGGGAGAGTAAGGTTACTATTGATACGTAACTTGAAATGGGTATCACTAGTTTTATAACTAGTTAAGATATAGTCAGCGCACATAGAAATATGTGACTACGTGGGAAGTGCAGCTCACATTAACTTGGAGGAACATCTGTCTAAGAAGCAATACTTGAAGCTTATAGACTTTGCTATTCAGCAAGGAACTAATTACTTCACGTTCAATATTCCTAATAGTAAGTGCGAGGATTGTAAACATATTGTGAAAGCTCCCATTAAGGTATGTCCTAAATGTGGAAGTGAACATATTACTCAATATACCAGAATTATTGGCTATCTAAGACCTATTACTGCTTTTGGTAAGGATAGAAGAATAGAAGCTGAAAGAAGGACATATTCTAAAGAAATAAATTAATAATGAGTAAAGTTCTAATTATTCCAGATGTTCATGGCAGACCTTTCTGGAGAAAAGCAAAAGAAAAAATCAATGATGTGGATAAGGTAGTTTTCTTAGGGGACTACCTAGACCCATATAGTTATGAAGGTATTACTAGAGAGAATGCGATAGAGGAGTTTAAAGAGATTATCCAATTCAAAGTTGATAATCCCGATAAGGTAATACTACTCCTTGGAAATCACGACTGTGCTTATTGCTATGATTTCGGAAGTGCTTCTAGGTATGATTACACTAATGCAGAGCTAATTAAGGAAATGTTCGAGAATTCCAAGTCTCTATTCCAACTCAAATACTTCTCTGAAGGTATTCTATATACTCATGCTGGAGTTACTAATGATTGGTTAAAGAGTATGGATTTTACTATTACTGACCTAATTACTAAGCCTGAGGACTTTCTAGTTGGCTTCCTATGGGAAGTGTCTCGTATGAGAGGAGGATGGTCTAATACAGGTAGTATGATATGGAGCGATGTTAGAGAAGGAGATAGAGAGTTTACATATTACCAAGTATTTGGGCATACTCAATTAGAATCCGAACCTATCATCACTGAAAGGTTTGCTTGTTTAGACGTAAGAAGACCTTTTATATTAGATACAGAAACTAAAAAGATTGAGGAGTATGCTTAAATATGTTGATGCCAAAGTAGTCTTTCAGGAAGTTCCAGATGAAATTACATTAGCTATAAACATCTCGAACTGTCCATGTCATTGTAAGGGCTGCCATAGCTCTTACTTGGCAGAGGATATTGGAACTCCTCTTGACGAAGATTCTTTGGTAGAGTTACTACTCAATAATAAAGGTATTACTTGTATAGCCTTCATGGGAGGAGATTCAGACCCAGAATATATTAACTGGTTAGCTAGTATAATGCGTGACATGAACGATAGCGAACCTGGGAACTGGGCTGATGTAAAGATAGCTTGGTATAGTGGTAGGCAGGAGTTGTCTCCCGATATTGATTTAAGAAATTTTGACTATATAAAGCTTGGACCATATATTGAAGAAAAAGGTCCCCTCAGCAGTAGAACTACTAACCAAGTAATGCTTCAAATAGATAATAGCTATGGAAAACCCATAACTAAAGACATCACATCGCGTTTTTGGAAATGATTCTTAAAGTAGTGTATGACGACGACAGTCAAATATTGGTTGACAAGCTGAAAAGTATTCTTCCTAACTATCCATTAATTGAATTAGAATCTTATCATGAAGGTTTATTTAAGGAGAGAAAGAAGGCTTTTAAAATTAAAGGAGGCTTTAGTGCTAGACATACTCCTTTTGCAGTGCTCATCAATAATGATTCAGAACCAGTAATGGCTTTTTATAGTGAGGCTAATACTTGTACTATAGATAAGATACTTAAAACATTAAATAATTATACTGTATATGGTAGAAAAGAGTGACGTATCTGATATTCTTAGTAAAAAGTGTCTTCTGATAAAGGGTTTGGAGGAGAACATCTTCAAAGATTTCACTAGTGAGGAAGAAGACCTTCTTCACTCTAAACATGGTAGAATAAAGGTGGGACTTCCTGTAATCATTAATTGTAATCCTGTAAAAACAGTTCCAAAGATTACAACAATAGATTTAGAGTTAGAAGGACTAGTTCCCAAGTGTATCATAGATGCTAAGTTTTATTTAAAAGAATTTATTTTGCTCCATGAAAGTATCAATAATTAACGAATCAAGACACCAACTTCCTAAGTATGAAACTTCCCTCTCAGCAGGTATGGACATCTGCGGAGATTTTAGTAGAATTACTTTAGTAGACGGAAAGCCAGAGAAATTCTTCTTTGATGCCGATGTTGTAGCTATAGGTCTCATAGAGGCTCCAGATGCTCCGTTTGTCTTAGACAAAGAGGGAAATCCCACTGATAGAAAAATTCCTACAGTCCCAGTAGCTTCTACCATTGAGATTAAACCTGGTGGTAGATGTTTAATTCCTACTGGATTATTTATCGCTTTGCCTAAGAGTTACGAAGCACAAATTCGTCCTAGAAGTGGACTTGCTTTGAAGCAGGGACTTACAGTTTTAAATTCTCCTGGAACTATTGACGCAGATTATAGAGGGGAAATAGGAATAGTGTTGGTTAACACATCTAATCAACCTGTACGAATAAAGGACGGAGAGAGAATAGCCCAAATGGTTATTGCTAAGCATGAAACCATAGAGTGGGAAACAGTTAAGGAATTACCTTCTACTGAACGAGGAGAAGGAGGCTTTGGACATACTGGAGTATGATATACGCAATAGTGATAATAGGGTTATGTAATATAGCCCTAATAATCTGTCTACTATATAGGATAGATGACATAGGAAAGCTGATTAAAATAAATCGTATCTACATTGAAGATATAGAGGATCAGATTAATCTCTTAATGGATATTAAGGCAGTAAAAAAGAACCAAGAGAACTATTAATGATATTATGACGAAGGAAGAATTAAGATCCAAGATACTAGAACTTGAAGAAGCCATGAGGGAGGAAGACAGTAGGTCTGCTCTAGCTAAACTAAGTGATGAATGGGATGAATTAACGAAAGAGTTGGAAGAAATTCTTTATGATGAACTCGAAGGTGTTACAGTTAAAATAGTCACTGAGAGAATTGTTAATAAACATGATATAGATGTCGATCTATTAATTACAGAATACATGGAAAATGGAGATCTAGAAAAATCGTTTGAGATAGCAGCTGAAGAGTGTGACTGTGATTGGAAGATGGAGATTACAAAAAGGATACTAAAATAATTACTATTATGACTAAAGAAGGGTTTGTAAGACTTATTGAAAATGCTCAGAACTATTCTAAGGAAATAGATAGGTGGTCTGATTTTGGAATTGATTTATTTGAACTCCCTATAGCTGAGCTTGGTTGGACTTTCCTACACGTGACACTTCCTGAATTGTTTTCTTATGAAGGTGTAGACTGGATTAACTGGTGGTTATTTGAAAAAGAGGGATTCGGTGAAGAACCTAATCAAGCATTCGATGAGAATGGAGAAGTAATTCCTACTGATACCATAGATGATTTGTGGAACCTAGTTAAAAATTATTTGAAGCATGAAAATTCCTAAAAAAGCGACCGTAAGAGTTAGATGTGATATAAAAATGAGTGAGTTTCTCAATCAAGAAGATATAGAATGGCTTGAACGAGAAGGATTTACTAATGACGAAATCAAAAATAAGATTGAGGAATGGCTCAGAGAGAACATATGGGAATACATTCCTGAAAACAAAATTCACATTGAAGTAGAATGATTAAATATCTTTTATCTAAAGCAAGTACAGGAAAGTTCAGAGTAGCATACCTTGAATGGGATGAGGAATGGGATGACGAGAGAAAGGGGTTTGTAATAACTAGAGTTTATGGTCAATTACATGGTAAAATGACCAAGGCTCCAGATATAGTAATTACCTTAGGTAAGGCTGGCAGAACTCATAGAGAACAAGCTAATCTTCAGTTTAATTCTGAACTTAAAAAGTATCTAGATAAAGGGTATAAAGAATTGGATAACGATCCTGAGACTTATAGCGAGACTCAGCTAGAAGAATTTTATGGAAACATCAAAACCGATCAGAATGGATTTGCAAAGCATATGCTTGCAAAATCTGCAGATAAAGTTAAGGAATCCTCAATTAACAAGGTTAAGTATTGGTATGCTAGCAGAAAAATTGATGGCTGTAGGTGCTCCTTCTACTATAAAGATGGTGAGATTCTATCTGCTTCCAGAGGTGGGGGAAATTACGATTATTCAACAGACCATATCAGAAAAAATGAGAAATTGCTTGAATTCTTCAGGTCTCATCCCACTTACATTCTTGATGGAGAGTTGTACAGACATGGTAAGAGTCTTCAACAAATTAGCGGAGCTGCTCGTCTTGAAAAAAACGCAGTTGACTGCGACTGGCTTGAATATTATGTTTATGATATTATGATTCCTGGAATGAAGTTCTCGGATAGATTAGAGATTCTTAAGCAGTTGCAAAAGGAGCTTAATCTTGGATTTGACCCAAATAGAGAATGGGAAGAAGGAGAACTTCAAATGCAATTGGTCCCACAAGAGAAGGTCTCTGGATATGAGAATATAATGAAACTTCATGACCAATATGTATCAGAAGGTTGGGAAGGAGTAGTATGTAGAAACCCTGATAAGGAGTATGGTTTCGGAAAACGTACTAATGATATGCTTAAATTTAAATTCTACAAAGATGCAGAATTTGAAATCACTGGCTTATCAGAAGGCCTTCGAGAAGAGGATATGTGTTTTACGTTAATAACTGAAGATGGTATAGAATTTAAAGCCAAACCAATGGGTTCTAGGGAGCTTAAGCAACAGTATAGAGAAAGACTTAAAGAGCTTATTGGAAAGATGGCTACTGTTAAGTATTTCTACCTGTCTGATGAAGGAACTCCTCTTCAACCAGTCTTAAAAGCAATACGTGATTATGAATAAATATGATTTTAATGCTACTTTGTATATTTCTGCAAAGTCTTCCGTAGTTATAGGGTTGAGGCCAGTAGATTATCTATATTGTGAAAATGAAGATGAATTAAGATATGAAATCATAAATACTCTATATGAGCATTTTGATTCTTATTCGTTTACTAAAGTATATGATAGAGAGCTAGAATGGGGTTACCCACAAGATTTCCTAGACGAATGGAGGAGATTAAAAAAGTCTGAATAAACTATATTTAGTCCATTATGATAAAATTGAATAGTGGAGGCAAGCTTCCAGATAAATTTAGAATAGCTAATCAAGAAATAACTGTAGTTATGGAAGATTCAATTCCAAATAATAACTATGGTTATTTTTGTGATGCTACAAATACTATTAAGTTAGCTAGAACTCTTCAGTCTACACATGACGGAACGGTTTCTCTAAGTGACGAACAAATAAGAAATACCTTTTATCACGAGTTATTTCATGTATTTCAATTCTATTTTAGTAATGAATTTAATGAATCACAAGCTCAGGTATATGCTAACTTTATGTGTGAATTTATAGAAACTACAGAAGAACCATTTTAAATAGAGAATAAATGAAGTTATCTAAGAGTAAAAAAGCCAACGTAAATTATTTGGCAAAGATCGTGGACATTAAAAATTTCAGAGCGCATAGTAATCCAGAAGTTACTAGACTTAAGTGTTGTACCATTGATGGTTTTAATATCATTACTGGGATTGATTCTCAGCCAGGACTATATGTATATTTTCCAACAGCTTGTTGTATAAATCCAGATTTTCTGAGATATTGTAATCTTTACCGCCATAAAGAATTAAACAATGACTCAGAACAAACTGGTATGTTTGAGGATAATGGTAGAGTAAAGGCTATCAGATTAAAGAATGAGCTATCCGAAGGTTTTATTCTTCCGGCAGTCCAGTTTCAGAACTATATAATGTCTGTAACTAATAAAGAAGTAGAAGTTGAAGCAGGTATTGAATTTGATATTGTAGAACATGAAGGCAAAGAATTTTGGATTAACAAAAAGTACATCCCAAAGAGACAACAGGGGCAAGGGGGAACTCCACGTAATAACCAAACGAAGAAAGTCAAAGGAATCAGCAAGGTTATTGATGAACAGTTTAGATTCCATTACGATAGACTAAGTGTCGCTTAAAGTAGTAATACTTTAATGAAAATCAAGCAATATCGGTGAATTCTAAAATTTCTTATATTTTATTTGGAATTAAGTAGTCATATATTTAACTTTATATATTAAGAACTAAATATATAAAAATATAAA